>JACCDS011130610.1_pt1 | contig 36372 bp, 7 predicted proteins | sample 7446441 | NCBI WGS metagenome assembly JACCDS01 (sample SAMN15323445, study PRJNA562643) | freshwater metagenome | isolation source: river surface water | place: USA:Blue River Watershed | collected 2017-08-17
GCGCATCGGCTGTGGCGAGCGTCAATTACAGCTACGACTCCGCCAGCAAAACGCTCTCCATCACCAAAAACCCGGGCACAGCGGGTGTGACCGCCACGGCATTCGCGCCAGCCGATGTGGCCAACATCCTGGCCGCCCTCAAGCTCCAGACTGCCAGCACCACATCGGGTGCACGCACCTTCACGGTCAGCTACACCGACCTCTACGGCAACACGGGCAACTCGGCCACATCCACCCTGACGCTGGACAACACCGCACCCAATGCCGATCTGAACGACGACACCACCGCAGGGGTGGTCAACACCAGCCAGACCGTCAACGCCAGTCAGGCCGGCGCGGGCGTGGCGCTCGCACCCAAGACCCAGACGCCGACCGACACCGACATTGCCAAAGTCAGCCTGGTGCTTGGCGGGGCAGGGCTGGACAACGCCAATGACCAGTTCGTGCTGGGCAATGCCACCTTGTCCAACCTGGGTACATCGGTATCCGGCGCCACCGCCACCCTGGGCGGGGTGTCGGTGAGCTACAGCTACAACGCCAGCAACAAAACCCTGGACATCACCAGAACAGGGGGTGGCACGTTCACACCCAAAGAGGTGGACGACTTGGTGAGCGCCATCCAGTACAAAAACACCGCGCCCGGCGCCACCACCCAGGGCGACCGCACCGTCACCGTCAGCTATACCGACGCCGTGGGCAATACCGGCACATCGGCCACAGCCACCCTCAGCGTGGACACCAAGGGGCCCAATGCCGACCTGAACGACGACACGACCGCAGGGGCGATCACCACCAGCCAGACCGTCAATGCCAGCCAGGCGAACACAGGCGTGGCCCTCGCCCCCAAGACCCAGACGCCGACCGACACCGACATCGCCAAAGTCAGCCTGGTGCTGGGCGGGGCAGGGTTGGACAACGCCAATGACCAGTTCGTGCTGGGCAATACCACCTTGTCCAACCTGGGCACAGCCGCAACTAACGTCACCGCCAGCTTGGGCAGTGTTGCGGTGACCTACAGCTACAACGCCACCAGCCAAACCCTGGACATCACCAAAACCGGCGGTGGCACGTTCACCGCACAGCAGGTGGACGACCTCGTCAGCGCCATTCGCTATAAAAACACAGCGCCTGCCACCACCACCCAGGGCGACCGCGTGGTCACCGTCAGCTACACCGACGCCGCGGGCAATACGGGCAGCTCGGCCACAGCCACCCTCACGGTGGACACGCTGGGGCCCAATGCCGACCTGAACCCCGCCAGCCCCAACGTCGACACCACGCAAATCTTCAGCAGCGCCGATGCCACCAACGGCAAATCGATTGCGTTGTTGACCGCCGCCTCGCAGCCCACCGAAAACATCGCCACGCTCACCCTGGTGCTGGGCGGCGCCACCGACAGCAGCGATCAGCTGCTGCTGGGCACCACGCCTTTGGCCCTGGGCACGGCGGTTGCCACTGGCACGCCCATCACCATCGGCACCGTCAGTGCCAGCTACACCTACACGCCGGGCACCCACACCCTGGTCATCACCCGCCCGGGCGGCGCGTTCACGCCCGCAGAGGTGCAAAGCCTGTTGGGCGACATCAAGCTCAAGAACACCGACCCCTACAACACACCGCAAACGGAACGCACCGTCACCGTCAGTTATGTGGACACCGTGGGCAACCCGGGCGCCCCGGCCAAGGCCACCTTCCAGTACAGCACCAAAGCCCCCTACGCCGACGTCAACGCCGACACCAGCACGGTAGACGCCAGCCTCACTGTCAGCGGGACCACGATTTCTGCCGGCGTTTCCATTGCCCCAGGCATTCAGGCGCCCAGTGCCGGTGGAACGCAGGTGGCTACCATCAGCATTCAGGCCGGTGACGCCATCGATCCAGACAACGATCGACTCAATTTGGGCGGCACCTTCCTGACGCTCGGCATTACCGATGTAGGCCTTGCTCCGGTCACCCTGGGGACCGTGACGGTGCAATACCAGTACATCGGCGCCAACAAGACACTGGTCATCACCAAGGCAGACGGCAGTTCTTACACGCCGACCGAAGTCCAGGCCGTGGTCCAGGCCATTCAGCTGCAAACCAGCAGCACGGCAGAAGTTACACGCACCTTCACTGTCCGCTACACCGACACTTCGGGCAACGTTGGCAACCCGGCCACCTCTACCATCAAGCTAGACACCACCGGCCCCAATGCCGATCTGAACGACGACACGACCCCAGGGGTGGTCACCACCAGCCAGACGGTCAACTTCACCCAGGCTGGCACAGGCGTGGCGCTGGCCCCCAAGACGCAGACACCGACCGATACCGACATCGCAAAAATCAGCCTGGTGCTCGACGGGGCTGTTCTGGACATTGCCAACGACCAGTTCGTGCTGGGCAATACCACCTTGTCCAACCTGGGTACATCGGTATCCGGCGCCACCGCCACCCTGGGCGGTGTATCGGTGAGCTACAGCTACAACGCCACCAGTAAAACCCTGGACATCACCAAAACAGGGGGTGGCACGTTCACACCCAAAGAGGTGGACGACCTGGTGAGCGCCATCCAGTACAAAAACACCGCGCCCGGCACCACCACCCAGGGCGACCGAACCGTCACCGTCAGCTACACCGACGCCGTGGGCAACACGGGCAGCACCGCCACGGCCAAACTCTCGGTGGACACCTTGGCACCCAATGCCGACCTCAACTTCGGCAATAACCCTTTAGATTCCGCGACCACTTTCAACGGGCAGAAGGCCGCCAATGGCGTATCGATTGCCACGGGAGTGCCCAACTCTGGCGCCACAGATGCACCGGACCAGGACATCACCACCATCACGCTCAAGCTGAGCGGCACACTGGACGCCGCCAACGACCAGCTTGTGCTGGGCGATGCCACCTTGTCCAAACTGGGTACAGGGGTATCCAGCGCCACCGCCACCCTGGGCGGTGTGTCTGTGACCTACAGCTACGACGCCACCAGCAAAACGCTGGGGATCAGCAAAACAGGCGGTGGCGCGTTCACAAGCCAGGAGGTGAGCGACCTCGTCAGCGCCATCCAGTTCAAGACAAGCAGCACCACCGACGGCGACCGCATCGTCACCGTCAGCTACACCGACGCTGCGGGCAACACCGGGTCTTCAGCCCAGTCCACGCTCACGCTCGACACCACAGCCCCGCTGGTGAATCTGAGTGTCTCGAAAGTCACCACGCCGTCGGATGGAAGTACGGCGCTGGATGCAAAGCACAGCGACAGCGTTCTTGAACTGGACGAACCCAACATCGTCCTCAAAGTCGACAGCGTCAACCCCAACACGGGAACGGCGCTGCACAAAGGCGATCAGGTCACCTTGCAAGTTTGGGACGACACGACGGATGGCTGGTTGGATTTGGACCGGTACACCCACAACGCCACGGGTCAGGCACCCCTGTCGGGTTTGTACACCCAATCGGTCAATTTCGATGACACCACATCAGGGGATGGCGCCACCACGGCGATTTACTTCAAAGTGGACAGAAAAGATCTGGCGCCCAACTTTGCGGAAAACAAACTCCGCGTGCATGTGACCGACGCTGCGGGCAACGAAACCACCACCGGCACCGAGGTGGTGGTCACGGTGCTGGGTGAAGTGAAGCTGGACAGCCAAGTCAATGCGGTTGACAACCTCGAAGTCACCAGCCCCATCGTGATCACGACTTCTTACGGTCGGCCGCTGTCCGGGGGCGTTGCAGGCAAATACATTCACATCAGCAGCACGGACGGTGGCCACAGCTTCGACATCGATGCCAGTGAAGCCCGCTACGTTCAGCTGGCGGGCGACAAAATCATCATCAAACCACCGTTTGACCTGGACTTTGGCAAGCATTACCAGATCACCATTGACGAAGGCGCCTTCAATACCCAGGCAGACCCCAACAAGGACATCCCCTCACAGTCCACCAAAGCCCTGGGCGATCCATTGGACCCCACAACAGGCTTTCTGTTTGGCACCGTCAACATCGCCTCCAGCACCGGTCCCGGTTCGGCCGCACTTGGCCGAAAAATGAACACCACCGATGGCTCGGTGGTGGATGGCAAATTCTGGTTCTCGGTTGACGATCCTTCCACCCCGTCCACGCTGGATCTTTCTGGCCAGGACTACGCCATGGTGTTTGTGGACAAAGCCCCGAGCGGGGCCAATCCCACCATCAACGACGGTGCGGCCAACAACTTTGATATCACCGTCACGAACTTTGGCGCGAATGACCTGATCTACGGTGACGACAAGATCAATGCGATCACCCAGCTCAACAACGAGACTTGGACGCAGATCATTCAGGGCCAAGCAGATGGCAGCACCGTGGTCCACTTCGATCCAAAGGATTCAGACCCCAGCACGGTCGGCGGCACGCTGCGCATCACGCCCAAGGCAGGACTGACCCTCGACAGCGCGACCTTGCAAAAGCAGATCCGGATCACCAATGCCAACGGGGTCACCCCCATTGACGCTTTCAAGCTGGTGGATGCTGCGGGTGTGGTCATTCCCGATACGCCGGGATTTTCCGGTGCAAGGGTTGAATCTTCAATCACCGACACCAACCCTTTGCACGTCAAAGTCACAGCTGCGGTGCACGCAGGCGATGTCATCCGGCTCAAATACATCGACAGCGCAGGCGCCATGCAGGATCTGGTCAGTGCCTACGCCGTCAATGGCACTGACGTGACCAATGGCTATGTCAAGCTCGACATCACCCGCACCCAGCTCAACAAGCTGCCTCAGCAAGAAGGCTCCAACAAGATTTTTGCCGAACTGACCGATGGGCAAACCGGGGCGCTGAGCTACAGCACCCTGCTGGGGGGAGACAGCGGTTTGTGGCTTGACACCTACCTGCCCACGCCGACGCTCACCGTGCAGGACGGAGAAGACACCATCATTACATCTGACCCCACGGATCAGGTGCATCTGGTGGTCAAGGCCGCCAATCTGGAAGTGGGCGAAACGCTCACACTCAAAGACGCCAACGGAAAAATCCTCGCAACCTACACCGTTGACACCACCAACTTCGGTACGGATGCGGTTCTGAACACCACGCCTTTCAACAAAGACAATCTGACGGTCGGTGACAACGTGTTCACCGTCACCGCCAGCGACAAGACGGGCAACACCCAGACCAGCAGCATCACGATCGTCCGCAAGGCCTATGTGGCCTACAGCGGCACCGTGGGCCTGGGCCCCGTGGAGGCGGGCAACGATCTGCTCGTCACCGCTTACGACCAGGACGGCAAGCTGCTCAACACCGCCAAGGTGGTCAGCGTCAAACCCACCGACGTCAACCAGGCGGGCGTGGGCACTTTCTCGATTGACATTGACGCCAGCTACAGCGGCGCCGTGACCCTGCGGGTGACCAACGCCACATCGTCCACTGCCACGCCAGACTACCGAGACGAATCGACCAACACCGCCAGAGACATCGGCACCGGTTCCCTCGCTGCCGTGGTGGAAGCCAAGAAGGGCGTGCCCCAGAGTGTCAACATCACCGCATTGACCGATCTGGCCGCACGCCAGCTCACGGGCGCTGACAACAAGCTGCTGACCGGCATCTCCCTCGCGCAGATCACCGCTTACAACAAGGCGCTGGCCAAAATCCTGGGCCTGGATGTTCTGGCGCCTGACACCCAAATCACCGAAATCCAGCCCAGCTTTGTGGTGACCGAATCATCACCAGGCACATTCACGTTCACTGCTGCAGGCGGCAAATACGGCCAGCTCCTGGCCCAGATTTCTGACCAGCAGAACTTCGGCCACCTCAGCCTCGATGCCACCCAATCCACATTGGCCAGCGGCATCACCTGGGCGTGGAACAGTGGCACCTCCACCGCCACCGCCACGGTCTCGGGGGATATGGCTCGCCAAGTGCTCTTGCTGACCAAAGTGGCCCAGGCCGCAGCCCTGGGCAACGGCTACTCGGCCACGCCTTACCTCAGCGACACCGACCTGAGCAGCTACGGCATCACGGGCGTGTCTGGCCTGAGCGCAGCGCGCAAAGCCGACTTGCTGCAACGCATCGTCAACTCCAAAGACGATGGCAGCGACTACGACACCATCAGCGAGTTGCAGGCCCTGGCCAGCAAGGTGGTGGCCCTGGCCAAGATCCAGGACTACGCCGCCAACAGCGCTGCCGCCATAGCCAGCAACCAGGTCCCCACCACGGGCGACTACGACGCCGCGGGCATCACGGGCGTGACCGACAGCAACCTCACCACAGTCAACAGCCGCATGGCCGGCTACAGCACGGTGATCAACGGCAAGCCGGCAGAAGACTACAAAATACAGACGGCAGTCAACACCTGGGTGAACGAAGCCCTGACGGTCATCCGCGATTACGCCGTGCATGGCAGTGAAGTGCCTTTGACGGTCCCGGTGCCCAGTGCCACCCACTACGCCATGGTCGGCATTGTGGGCGTAACCGCTGCCAACCTGGCGGCTGTCAATGCCAAAGTCGATGCCGATGCCAGCCTAGGCGCCAGCTCCAGCGCGGCCGATGTGCAAGTCTCGGTGAGCGCCGCAGTGAGCAGCTACAGCGCCGCGATCGACCTGCTGCGTGCCTACATCCGCGACCCGAGGGCCAACCCAGCCCCGGACACCACGACATTCGCGGCCCTGGGCATGGCCAAAATCGACACCGCTGACGAAGTCGTCAGCGCCAAGTACTACCTCAGCCAGGTCATGACGCCATCGAGTGCCGACGGCACCGACAAAGCCATTCTGGATGCGCTCAATGCACAATACGATGCACTCCTGGCCATCAATAAATATGCCCAGGACAACAACAGCCTGGGCGGTCTGGCCCCCAAGTTGTCGCAGTATTTGGCAGCCGGCATACCTGCCACCATCGCCACATCGATCAACTACACCCAACTCAACACCACGGTCGATGGGGAAACCAGCATCCCCAACGCACTGGTCCTGCTCAGCAAACTCACGGCCGCAGTGGGTGCACTGGCCGTCCCCACACTCAGCAGCATCGTGTGCGCAGGCTCCAGTGTGGTCAACGGCACCTTCCAGAACGACGCCTACCTCAATGCCGCCGAACTGGGGGCAGGGGCCAGCGCCAAATTTACCGTCACCTTTGACCGCGCCGTCACAGGCCTGACCGCGACCCACTTTGGCCTGACCGACAGTTACGGCAACGCCATGGCCGGGGCAGTGCCGGTGCTCTCCCTCACCACCGCCGACGGCGGGGCCGGCCGTCTGTGGACCGTCACCGTGTCCGGGTTGAGCGGCCTGACCAGCAACAGCCTGCGCCTGAACCTGAACCTGCTCAACAGCAAGGACGTTCTGGATGTTGTCAACAACACCCCCTTGTCCAACACCAGCTTCAACAGTGGCCAGTCCTACACGGTGGACACCGTCAACAGCCCCACTTTGCAGCCCGCGACGGGGCAGGACCTCACGCTCAGCAGCTCCGAGCACAGTGTCGACCTCTACGTCGACCCCGCCAACCTCACCGTCGGCGACGTGCTCAAACTCACCCTGGGCGGCACCCAGATCGTCGGCACCGACACCGTCACCGTCACCGTCACAGCAACGCACCTCACCACGGGTGTGACTTTCAAAGTCCTCAAAACCGCTTTGCCCACCGCGAGCAACGTCATCACCTTGACCAGCACCGACGTGGCCGGGAACATCGGCACCGCCAGCGTCACCGTCAGCAAAACCGACTACATCACCCTCTCGGGCAGCTTGGGCTTGCCCAGCCAGGTGCTGGGCAGCAGTGACCTGCAGATCGCCGCCTACGACACCGATGGCAAAGTGATTGGCACGGGCACCGTCAACACCGCCACCAACACCTACAGCCTGCAACTGGCCAAAACGGCTGTTGACGGCTACGTCAGGCTCCAGCTCACTGGCGGCGGCACGGGCGCGGACTACACCGACAACGCCACCTCGGCAGCCACCGACCTGGGCGGCAAAGCCAGCACCGCGCTCTCGGCGGTCATCTACGCGGGCACGGCCGACAAAACCAATGCCCACATCGGCCTGCTCACCGATGTGGCGGCGCGCCTCATCGCGGCCAAGAGCCTGACCTCGGCGGCCGACATTGCGCAGGCCAACACCGCCGTGGCCCGACTTCTACTGGACAATGCTGCGGCCAGCGACATCACCACCCTCACACCCGACTTCGCCACCACCGCCACCCTGTATGGTCAGTGGGTCAGCCAGTTTTCGCAGCAGGCGTATTCCAAAGGACGTGCCCTCGATGTGGTGATCAAAGACCTGGCCGCCGGCCTGGCCTACGACGGCACTACCGCCACCGCGTCCAGCGCCTTCGCCAAAGAAGTGTTCATGCTGGCCAAAACCCAGCTGGCTGCGGCGACCGGCAACGTGGGCACGCTCACCGCGCAGATGCTCACCGATGGCGGGGTCACTGGCGTCACGGATGTCTCGGGCCTGACGGGGCTCACCCCCGCACGCCAGACCGACTTGCTGCAACGCATTGCCGGCTCGGGCACCAACAGCAACGCTGTAGACACCCTGGCCGAAGTCCAGGCCCTGACCGACCAGGTGCACGCCCTGGGCGTCATCCAGGATTACGCAGATCTGGGGGCCACCCCGCCCACCCTGGCCGACTACGACGCCGCAGACATCACCGGCGTGACGGAGGACAACCTGGCAGCCGTCAACGCCATGATGGCCGGCAGCAACGCTGCCGGCACGAGCACCAGCGCCGCCATCCAGACCCTGGCCGATACGGGCAAACTCGCGCACATCGCGGCCCTGGCCACAATTGCCGCTTATGCCGACGACAGCACGAAAACGGCCCCCGATGCGGTGGACTACGCCCTGGCCGGCATCTCTGGCGTCACCGGCTTCAGCGTGGTGGCGGTCAATGCCCAGATCGCAGGCAAGACCGCAGCCGATGTGCCCGACCGCGCATCCATCCAGAACCTGGCCGATGTGGGCCTCATCCTGCACGACGACGCCGTCGGGGTGCTGCAAGCCTATGCCAAAGACAGTGCGAGCAACACCGCGCCCAGTCTGGCCGACTACAAAACCGCCAACCTTGCACCCATCACCACCGAAGACCAGGTGGCCAACGCCAACTTCCTGCTGAGCGGTTCGCTCAAAGGACAAAGCTGGACCGAGACCAGCCTCGCCACCAAGCTGCTGGCGCAGATCGCTGCCCTTCAAACCCTCAGCACCTACGCCACGGGCGGTGCGCAGCCCGCAAGCGAAACCGTCTACCAGGACGCGGGCTTCAGCACCGCCACCGCCAGCAACCTTGCGGACCTCAATGCCCGCATGGCCCTGGGCACCGCTATCACCAGTACGACGCAGGTGCTGCAGGCCCTCAAGGCGCTGGACATCGACACCCACACCCCGGGCCTGGACACCGCCAGCTACTTTGTGGCCGACGCCAGCACCGCCGCCACCGCACACGCGCTCTTTGCCGACATCGCCCCCACGTATGCCGATGGCATTGCGACCATCAAACTCGCCATCACCGGGGCCGATGCCTACAACGACCAGCTCTTGCTGGGTGGCATGGTCAAGGCCATCAACGCCACCACCAGCACGGGCGCCGGCCTCGCGCTGGCGGGCATTTCTGGTGGGCTCAGCTGGTCCTACAGCAACTCGGCGCGCCAGTTTGCCTTCACCAAGGACGATGGCAGCAGCTTTTCTGCCAGCGAAGCGCAGACCCTGGAGCAGGCCCTGCAGTTCAAGAGCAGCCTCACTGCTGCGCAAGGCGAACGGGGCTTCAGCCTGACCCACCTCTACGCAGACGGCAGCAGCACCGCCGCCGTCACCGCCAAGGTCTGGCTCGACACGGCCCCGCACCCCCACAGTGCCAGCTTCGATGCGGCACTGAGCCAGATCACGCTGGACTTTGACGGTGTGCTGTCGGGTACCCCTCAAGCGACCGACTTTTCCAACATCCAGGTCGGCGGCGCCAGCGCCACGCTGGGCAGCGTCAGCACATCGGGCAACAGCCTCTTGCTGTCCCTGGCCAGCACCTACACCGACTCTGTGGTCTCTCTGGACTACACCCCCAACGCCTACACCGCCAACCGCCTCACCGCTGCCGGTTCGGGTGTGGCGCTGGGTGACTTCTCGCTGTTCCTCGATGCCTCGGGCAACGACAACGCCAGCCTGACCGGCAACGCCAACAAGCACAACGTCATCGTGGGCAACGGCGGTCAAGACACCATGACTGGGGGCAACCTGGCTGATGTGTTTGTGTTCGGCGCGGGCACCAGCGGCACCTCCACCATCACCAACTTCAGCCTGAGCCAGTTCGACAAGCTTGACCTCTCGGGGCTGCTCTCAGGCTACACCGCTGGGCAGCAGGCCAGTTACCTCCAGCTCAACACAGTGGGGGCGGACTTGCGCATCCAGATCGACAAAGACGGCCTGGGCGACTTCGGCGCCGGCCTGGACGCCACCGTGGTCCTCACGGGCAACGGTCACAGCACCGCCAGCACCAGCATGGACTTGCTCAACTACTTCATCAAGACCAACACCTTCGTCTTGTAGGCAAGGCCCCAAGCCACCCACTTGCTGGGTGCTGGTAGTGAGTTTTTATAACTCATTCATAGCAATTCATTGCAAACAAAAATATTCATTCCATTCCTAGAATGGTTCCAAACATTTTTTTCTTAATGGAGAAGCACAAATGGCATACGCAGCAAAGTACATCCTCAACGCCACAATCGGCAGCGTTCTCGACTTGCGTCTGAAATATGGCACCCTGAGCCTGGCCGGCCAAACGGCCACGGTCATCGGTGGTGCAGGTGTTGACTATGTGTATGCCACCGCAGGCATGAGTGTGGACTTCAGCGCGGGGGGCGGCAGTGCCGATGTGATGTACCTCGATGGCGCGTTTACCGATTACGGCGTCACGTTCTCAGGTACTGTGGTCACGCTGACCCGGGGGGCCGACACCTACAAACTCGATTCGGCAGCGGGTCAGAAGTTTGTGTTCACCAATGGCTACGTGCTGGCGTCTGATGCATTGGCCAATGGCACGTCAGCAACGGTCACCACCTCGGCCGAAAACTCGCTCACTTTGGCGCCCACCTCCGCAGCCATCGAAAGCGTGTCCTTCTCCTCGGCCGGGGTCATCACTGCGGCGGCGGGCATGGGCAAGCTCATCATCAGCGGCTCGTCCGGTGTGGACCAGGTTTTTGTCAAGGCGGGTGCGCAGGTCGACACCACCCTGCTCGGCGGCAGCACCGACATCATCTGGTTCACCGGCAAATGGTCCGACTACGCCAAAAACAAGGTGGGCAACACCCTCACGTTCACGCGTGAGTTCGACCTGAAAGGCGACGGTACTGTCAAGGAGCAGGAAATCGTTACCGTCGTGGGCGGCACCGGCATCCTTAACGACAAGCTCGTCTTTGCCGATGGCTACATCTTCTCCAAAGATGCGTTGACTAACCTCAATGCACCCAACCTGGACGCCGCCGGCGGCAAGATGTCCACCACGGCCAACGAATTCACCAACGCCAGCCTGCTCGGCGGCGTGGGTTTCGACACCGATCTGACCAGCGCAAACGGCAGCGCCCTGGACCTGACCATCAGCAGCGACACTGGCACGGCGGATGACTACGTGACCCAAAACGCCAACCAGACCATCAGCGGCAGCTACACCGGCACGCTCGAGGACGGCGACCGCATCCGAGTCAAACTCACCGCCCCTGACGGTTCAAGCACTGCAGGATGGGTGGACGCCCTCATTGACCGCGCGACCAAAACCTTCACTGTGGCCGGCCAGACCCTGGCCGAAGGCGTCAACACCGTGCAAGTGGAGCTGCTGTCGGCCAACGGCGTGTCTTCACTGGCGGGTCGCGAGCACGCCATCACCCTGGGCAAGGGTGCCACCATCACGCTGGACCAGACCAGCCCCTCGGGTTCGGTGTCCTTCTTCAGTACCCCCGATGGCTTTGTCAATGCCAGCGAAATCAACGATACAACTTACACCAGCATTCCGGTCAAGCTGACGCTGGATGCGACCGTGAAAGCCGGTGACACCGTCCAGCTGCAGTTGGATCTCAATGGCACAGTCACGCCCGCAGGCACCAGCTACACCATCACCGCCGCCGATGTGGCCAAAGGCTTTGTGTCCGTGCCCGTGCCCAAGACCAGTGTGCCCACGGACGGCACCTACAAAGTCACCGCCGTCTTCTTGGATCCCGCAGGCAACACCACCACCACCGCAAGCATCGACCTCGTTCGGGACACCAATGGACCGGCCTCCACCTTCACCGTGTCCTCGACGGATGTCGGCGGGGCCGTGATCAACGCGCCTGGCAACGACGCCTATCTGAATAACCAAGAAAACAGTATTGTTTTTGAAATCACCGAAGACGCGTCCAAGCCATGGGTGGATGGTGACAAGATTGAAATTTTCAATTCGGTCACCAAAACCTCGGTGGGCGCAACTTACACCATCAAGACGACCGATCATCAGGGTGCCCCGGGCGCCAACAAGATTCGTCTTGCATTCAACAAAACCGACATTGGCACGGCTGACGGCTCCTACCAGCTGTCTGTACGCACCTACGATGCCGCAGGCAACATCAACGAGAGTGCACTGAACAACCTGGCAGACCAGCCTACCAACGCCGTCACCATCGACAGCACCGGCATTTCAGCCAAGCTCTCGGTGGCCACGGTGGATCCAGCCAACAGCTACGCCACCGTCGCGCCTGGCGGCACGCAGTCCACCGACAAATTCCTGGCCACCAACGAGAACACTGTTGTCATCAAGGTGGACAGCACCGCGTTTGGCTCCAACACCGCGCTCAAAAAAGGCGACACGGTCACCTTGCAGATTGAAACCGTTGACGGATCGGGCAACAAATCCTTTGTCGACCTGGGTACATACACTGCCAAGGTCGGTGCCGATGACCTGGCCGACGGTGACGGCGCAGACAAGGCCATCTACTTCACCGTCAACAAGGCTGACCTGCCAGGCGGTGCCACCAGCATCATTCAGGCGAAGTTGACAGACACCGCGGGCAACGTCACCTACGGCCAGAACAAGCTCAGTCTGACCGTCCAGGGCGACATCACCCTCACGATGGACCCTAATGCGGCTGTTGCAAACAACGAGCTGGAAGTCACCAGCGCGATTGTGCTCAAGTCCTCCCAGGCCCTGGCCACGGCAGCGCACGTCAAGATCACCATCACCAACAACGCATCCGGTACGGGATTCGAAGGGCAGACCACCTACAACAGCATCGAGGTCTATGCAGACGATGCCCGTTACGTCACCATCTCGGGCGACAAGGTCATCATCAACCCGCCGTGGGACTTTGACTTTGGCAGCAACTACACCGTCACCGTGGGGGCGGGTGCATTCTCTACCGCAGCCGATGTGGCCAACGGCATTCCGGCCCTGGGCACCAAGCAGGTGCAGAACACCGACAACCTGAATTTCAACACCATCAGCCTCGCAGGTCACACCGACCCCGGCTCTGCCGTGCAGGGCCATGTGATGGACGCCACCACGGGTCAAGTCACCACCACAGGGGCCAAAAAATGGTTTGTGGTCAATCCCGCTACAACCTCGCCTTATGACCTGGATGGCGAAGACTACGCGGTGGTCTTCAAAGACCTGGACAGCAATGGCAGCAACACCAACGTCAACGACGGCGTCGCTGCACCCGATTTCAACATCGCGGTCAACAACTTCGATACGGGCGACCTCATTTATGTGGACGACCAGAGCAACGCGCTGAGCAAAATCAACGACAAGAACCTCACCCAGGTGCTCGACTACGCGGGCGACGGATCGTCCTTGATGCTGCACTTCGATCCGGATCCCAGCAAAGGGTTTCTGGGGGGCAACTTCACACTCAACGCAGTGACAGGTAAAACGCTCACCTCTGCGGGTGTCCTGAGCCAGCTCAACATCGCCAACACCAAGGCCCTGCCCACCGTCATCACCGCCATCGAGCGCATTGACAGCGCAGGTGCGCTGGACAGCTCCAACCTGGTGGGCAAGTCGGTCACCAACGCCCAGCCCCTGGGTGTCAAGCTCACGGCCGCCCTGAAATCGGGCGACGCTGTGCAGCTCGTCTATGTGGACGCCAACAACACCGTCAAGACACTCGGCAGCCCCTACACGGCCACCACAGCCGACCAGACCAGCGGCTACGTCAAACTCAACATATCGCGCACCGACCTCAACCTGCTGCCCGCTCAAGAAGGCTTCAACAAGGTCTTTGCCCAAATCACCAACACCTCTGGCGCTGTGAGTTTCAGTGGCTTGCTGGGCGGTGACGATGGCATTTTTGTCGACTCCGTCGCGCCCACGCCCGCGGTCATGGTCCAGACCGGCCAGGACCAGTACGTCACCGCCACCGAGTCGGGGGTTGACCTGGTGGTCAAGGCCGCCCACCTCAAAGTGGGTGACACCCTCAAGCTCCTGGATGGCAGTGGCAAACAAGTCGGCACATCCATTGTGATTGACGCCACCACCGTTCTGAGCGATGTGGTGTTCAACGTTGCCAAAGGCAGCATGGCACTGGGGGCCAACAATTTCACCGTGCTCAGCACTGACACGGCAGGCAACCAGGGCAGCAGCACCATCGTCATCACCCGCAACGAGTACGTGGCCTACAACGGCACCGTGGGCCTGGGCCCCGTGGTGTCAGGCAACGACCTGCAGGTCACCGCCTACGACCAGGACGGCAAGATCCTCGGCACCTCTGATGTGTCAGCCGCTGGCACATACACCTTGAACATCGACAAGGCCTACTCCGGCAAGGCCATCACCCTGCGGGTGGCCAACAAATCCGCCGCCACCACGGCCGACTACCGCGACGAATCCACGGGCAATGCCATGGACATGGGCACCGGCTCCATTGCCGCGGTGGTGGTGGCCGATGGCACCAGCCAGACCGTGCACATCAGCGCGGTGACTGACCTGGTCGCTCGCCAACTCAACATCAACAACGTGGTCACGGCCAGTACCGCCCAGGTCACGGCCTACAACAAGCAGCTGGCCACGCTGCTCGGCCTGTCCAGCACCCAGGCCATCACAGACCTCCTGCCCACCTTCACGGTCGATTCGTCGGGCACAGCCACCCTGAGCGTGGCGGGCAAATACGGCCAGCTCCTGGCGCAGATCTCTGACCAGCAAGCCAACAGTGCCGGCACGCTGGAAGGCACCCAGAACACCCTGGCCAACGGCATCACCTGGACATGGGATGGCACTACCGCCACCGCCACCGTCTCGGGCGACATGGCCAAACAAGTCGTGCTGCTGGCCAAAGTGGCCCAGGCCGCAGCGCTCAGCACAGGCGCCAGCGCCACGCCTTACCTCAGCGACACCGAGCTGAGTGGCTACGGCATCACGGGCGTTTCGGGCCTGAACGCAGCGCGCAAAGCCGACCTGCTGCAACGCATCGTCAACTCCAAAGACGATGGCAGCGACTACGACACCATCAGCGAGTTGCAGGTCCTGGCCAGCAAGGTGGTGGCCCTGGCCAAGATCCAGGACTACGCCAACAACAGCGCCACCAACCCCGCACCCACTCTGGCCGACTACACCGCGGCCGGCATCACCGGCGTGACGGACACCAACCTCACGGCGGTCAACAGCAAAATGGCCAACAGCCTGGCCGCAGGCACTGTGCCCGACGACGGCATGATCCAGAGCGTGGCCACCTTGGGCAAAGCCTACCAGGAGGCGGCCATTGCCAAGATCACCGCCTATGCCGCCGGCACCAGCACCGCTGTGCCCACCGTGGCGAACTACCTCACCGCAGGCATCAAAGGCGTCACCACGGACAACCTGGCCGTGGTCAACGCCAAAGTCGATGCCAACGCAGCGCTGGGCAATGCATCGACCGTGGCCGATGTGCAAACCACGGTGAACGGGGCCGTGGCCGACTACAGCACTGCGCTGGACCTGTTGCGCGCCTACATCCGCGACGCCACAGCCAACACCGCACCGACCAGCACCGATTTTTCGAACCTGGGCCTGAGCGACATCACTTCGTCCGACCAGGTCAGCAGCGCCAAGCTCTACCTCAGCCAGGTCATGACCCCGGCCAGCGCCGACCTCTCTGGTTCGTCGCTGGTGACCACCTTGGCCGCGCAGCAGACCGCGCTGGCCAAGATCAACAGTTACGCCGCCAGCAGCGCCAACCCGGCCCCCACGGCCGCCGACTACATTGCCGCAGGCATCAAGGACGCCAACTCGGCCATCCTGCCGCAGCTCAACTCGGCCGTCAGCGCCGAGGCCGACAAAGCCATTTCGGGCCTGGTCGAGTTGTCCGCCTTGCTCAGCCCCCTGTTTGCGGGTGTTCCGACGCTCAGCAGCATCGTGTGTGCAGGCTCCAGCGTGGTCAATGGCACCTTCCAGAACGACGCCTACCTCAATGCCGCCGAACTGGGGGCAGGGGCCAGCGTCAAATTCACCGTCACCTTTGACCGTGCCGTCACGGGCGTCACTGCGAGCAACTTCGGTCTGACCGACGCCAATGGCAACGCCTTCAGTGGCCTCACTCCGATGCCCGCCTTCACGGTGGCCAGCGCCGATGGAGGGGCAGGCAAGCTCTGGACCGTCACGGCCACCAACCTCAACGGCCTCACGGGCAGCAATGGCCTGCGTCTGAACCTGGTCGACAACACAGGCATCACCGACACCCTGAGCGGCAAGCTCCTGGCCACCAGCACCTACACGTCGGGCCAGTCCTACACCATCGACACCACCAATGTGCCCACCCTGGCCATTGCTTCGGGCCAGGACGATTTCCTCAACAGCACCGAAACGGGTGTTGATCTGTACGTGGACCCCGCCAACCTCAGGGTGGGCGACACCCTCAAGCTCATCAAGGCCGACGGCTCCCAGCTCGGCAGCACGGTGACGGTCACAGCGAGCCAACTCAGCACGGGCGTGACCTTCACAGTCTCCAAGTCCAGCCTGTCCAACGGCAGCAATGTGCTCACACTCAGCAGCACCGACGCGGCCGGCAACCCCGCCACCGCGACCACCACCGTCACCGTGGGTGAATACGTGCAGGTCACGGGCATGCTGGGCTTGAGCAGCAAGGTGCTGGCCGACAACGACCTCAAGGTCACCGCCTACGACGCCAGCAACAACGTGCTGGGCACCGGTACCATCGATGCCACCACCAGCACCTACACGCTGCAGCTGCTCAAGGGCGTGACAGGCAAGGTCAAACTGCAACTGACCAGTGGCGGCACGGCCAAGGACTACTTCGATGAAGCCACCGCAGCCCAGACCGACCTGGGCAGCATGGCCATGACGGCCACCATCAGTGCCGATGGCACCGCCAAGACCGCCAACATCACCCTGCTCAGCGATCTGGCGGCCCGCATCATCGAGGCCAACAGCCTCACATCGGCGGCCGACATCACTGCAGCCAACCTGGCCATCAGCAAGCTGCTGCTGGGCAACACCACCACCGCCATCACCGCCGTCACGCCGGACTTTGGCGTGACCAGCGCAGGTGCCTACAGCACGGCCACCGCCACGCTGTATGGCCAGCTGCTCAACCAGCTCTCGCAACAGGCCTTGGTCAAGGGCCGCGCCATTGACGTGGTCCTCGAAGACCTGGTCGCGGGCCTGTCCTACAACACCGGCACAGGGCTTGCCACACTGAACAACGCCTTCGCCAAAGAAGTGTTCCTGCTCGCCAAAGTGCAAATGGCCGCCGCCTTGAGCACGGGCACTGTGCTGCCGACCAATTCGGGCATCCTGACTGTGCAAGACCTGATCGACCATGGCGTCACAGGCCTGTCGGGTCTTTCTGCCGGTCGCAAGGCCGACCTGATCGCCCGCATCGTCAACTCATCCGACGATGGCAATGCCTTTGACACCCTGGCCGAAGTTCAGGCCGTGGCCGACAAGGTCGTGGCACTGGGCAAAATCCAGGACTACGCTGCATCCAGCGCCAACCCGGCCCCCACACTGGCCGACTACGCCGCAGCCGACATCACCGGCGTGACCAGCAGCAACCTGAACGCCGTCAATGCCCGCATTGACGCCAGCGACTCGGCAAGCACCGCCTCCAGCTCGCTCATTCAAACCGTGGTCAACAACGGCATTGCCGACAACACCACGGCGATTGCCAAGATCGCGGCTTACGCCAACCTCAACACCAACGCCGCACCGACGGTGGCCGACTACGCCGCCGCAGGGGTCACCGGGGTGACGGCAGCCAACCTGACCGCGGTCAACGCCAAGGTTGACGCAGAGGTTCAGACCAACGCCAACACCACAACGCTCATCCAGGCCTTGGCCAACGCAGGGGCCACGGCGTATAACGACGCCATCACCACCCTCAAGAACTACATTGCCAGCGGCGCGACCGCCGATGTGCCCACGGCCGCCACCTACCGCGATGCGGGCCTGCCCACCATCGACACCGCCGCCGAAGTGGCCAACGCCAACTACTACCTCGACCAGGTCTACCCCGACGCCAGCAGCACCTTGCCCGCCCCCACCATCCTGGCGGCGCTCACGGCGCAGCAGGCGGCCATGACCAAGATCGACGCCTACGCGGCCAACAACACCAACCCGCAACCCACCATCGCCGACTACACGGCAGCAGGCATCACGGGTGCGAGCACCAGCACCCTGGGCGCCATCAACACCATCGTTGACGGCTATGCCGGCGCCACCGCCAGCACCAACACCACCGCTGGGCTGAAGGCCGCCATCAGCACCCTGTTCACCTTGCAGCCCACGCTGCTGAGCATCACGCCGGCAGGCAGCACGGTGGTCAACGGTGCCTACCAGTCCGACACCATCATCAACGCCGCAGAACTGGGCGCGAGCGTCAAGTTCACGGTCGCTTTTGACCGTGCGGTCACTGGCCTGTCGGCCAGCAATTTCAAGCTGGTCGATGCAACAGGCATTCTGGTCTCGGGTGTGACCTCTCCCACCTACAGCATCACCAGCGCCGACGGTGGCAAAACCTACACCGTGTCCATCAGTGGCCTGGGCAGCATGACCAGCAGCTCCTTGCGTCTGGACCTGGCCAACAACACAGGCATCACGGACATGGTGAGCGGCCAGGCCCCGCTGACCAGCACCTTTACCACAGGCGGCAGCTACACCGTCGACACCACCTTCAACACCACGGTGGTCGCCAAGTCCGGTGAAGACCTCACGCTGGATTCGGGTGAATCGGCCGCCAACATTTTTGTGGACGCCAGCAAGCTCGCCGTGGGCGACACGCTGACCCTCAAACTCACAGGCGGTGCCACACTGGCCACCACCACAGTGAGCGCGGCAGACATCACGGCCGGGGGTGTCACGCTCACCGTGCCCAAGTCTTCGCTGTCGGCCCCGGCCTCAGGGGCCACATCGGACCTGAGCAACGCCATCACCCTGGTGCATGCCGACACGGCCGGCAACCTCAGCAGCGTCAACAGCGCCATTGTGGTGGCCCGTACGGTCACGGTGTCGGGCACCATCGGTCTGGGCCCCGTGGTCTCGACCGCCGACTTGTCGGTCACCGCTTACGACAGCGCCGGCAAAGCCCTCGGCACGGCCGCCGTCAACAGCAGCACAGGCCAATACAGCCTGGCCATTTCACGCAGCTACAGCGGCCCCCTGGTGCTGCGCGTGTCCAGCACCGGAAGTGGCGCAGACTACCGCGACGAAGCCAGCAACGCCAACGTGGATCTGGGCACATCGAGCATCAGCGCCGTCATCACTGCCGATGGCAGCAACAAGACGGCCCACATCACGGCCCTGACCGACATTGCCGCCCGCATGGTCACCGTCAGTGGTGGCTTGCTGGCCTCGGGCACCACCTCGGCCAAGGTCGATGCCGCCAACCTGCTGGTGAGCAAGAATTTCATCGACAGCGCCTCCACGCAGGGCATCGCCTCGATCGCGCCCGACTTCTCCGTCACCACCACGGGGGCGATCAACACATCGGCCACACGTTATGGCCAGTTGCTGGCCGGCCTGTCCAAGCAGGCGCTCGACAGCGGTGCAGGCCTGGCCTACACCCAGGCCACCGTGGCCAACAGCATCACCTTCAACTACGACAGCGTGACGCCCGCCAACTCCACCATGGCGCTGGGCCAGGCCGCCAAAGACACCGTGTTCCTGGCCAAAGTGGCCCAGGCCGCTGCCCTGGCCACCACGGCCACCGTGGGCACCTACCTCAGCACAAGCGACCTGGTCGCGGCCGGGTTCAAGAACTTCACATCGCTCAGTGCTGCACGCCAGTCGGACGTCATCACCCGTGTCGTCAATGGTGCCGACGACGGCAGCCTGACCAACACCGTGGCCAAGGTGCAGGCCCTGATCGACAAGGTCCAGGCCATTGGCGTCATTCAGGACTACAAAACCGCAGGCGGCGCCGCCCCGACGGTGGACGTCTATGTCACAGCAGGCTTCACAGGGGTCAACACCGACAACCTGGCCACGGTCAACAGTGCGGTCATGGCTTCTCTGGGCGATGTCCTGACCACCCCGGACACCATCATTGGTGCGGCGGTCACCTCCGGCACTTCGCTGCAAGCCACAGCCTTGAGCACCATCACGGCTTATGCCACGGCCAACACCAATGCGGTGCCCACGGTACAGAACTACCTCGACGCCGGTCTGACCGGTGTCACCGCCACCAACCTCGCCGCGGTCAACGCGAGGATCGACGCCAAAGTCGCCGCCGATGTCAACACCGTCACCCTGGCCCAGGCCGTGGTCGACGCCGGCATTGTGGCCAACACCGACGCCATTGCCGCCATCAAGAGCTATGTGGCCGACAGCACGCTGACCGCGCCATCGCTCACGACATACCGTGACGCGGGCCTGGCCACCATCACCACCACCACACAGGTGGACAACGCCAACTACCTCTGCGCCAAAGTGCTGGCCGGCACCGCGCCAACCACCGCTGTGCTCAGCACCAAGCTGGCGGCCCAGATCACGGCCATCAACAAAATCAATGCCTACGCCGCAGACAACACCAAATCGGTGCCCGCGGTCTCGGATTACACCGATGCGGGCTTCAGCCAGGTCACGGCCAGCAACCTCACTGAGGTCAACAAACGCGTCGACACGGCAACCACCATGAACAGCAGCGCCGGCATCCTGGCCCTGTTGCGCGCCATGGACCTGGATTCCACCACTCTGGACGTCCAAACCAGCGCCACCCAGACCGCCGGTTCGGGCATTTCTGTGGGCCGTCAGATTTTCCCGAGCATCAACAAGAGCCTGACCGATGACATTGCCTCCATCAAGGTGGTGGCCTCCGGCACACTCGACGCCACCAACGACCAGATCGTGTTTGGCAACGTGTCTCACGCCATCGACGCCAACGCCCTCACCGGCACGGGCATCACGGTCAACGGGGTATCGGGCATCGACTGGGCTTACAGCTCGAGCAAGCAATTGCTGTTGACCAAAACCGATGGCACCGCCTTTACCGCCGCAGAAGCCCAGCTGGTCGAGCAAGGCATCCGCTTTGCCTCCACCAGCCCCACTTCCGGCGGGCGGGTGTTCACCATCACCCACACCGCCAGCGATGGAGCCGTCAGCAGCAGCGGCGCGGTCACCATGAGCATCGACACCTCGGTGTCTGCCGTCGACCTCGATGCGGCCACTGCAGGGGTGCAGGCCACTGGCACGACCAGCCTTACTGCCGCCCAGGCCATTGCGGGCAAGGCCATTGTGGCCACCACGCTGGCCGCACCCACCGACACCGACATCGGGGCCGTCCAGATTGTGATCGGGGGCGCAAACAACGCGGCCGACTGGCTGGTGCTCAATGCCGCCAGGTCGCTCAGCGCGGACTTCTCGGCCTCCAACGTGACCATTGGCACCGTGACGGGCGTGAGCTACACCTATCTGGCCAGCACAAAAACCCTGGTGCTCACACCGGCTGCGGGCGGCGCGTTCACCCCCGCCAACATCGCCACGCTGGTGGCTGCAATCAAGTTCCAGACCACCAGTGTGGAAGAGGGCAGCACCCGGACCTTCACCATCAGCTACCTGGACATCCTGGGCAACGTATCGAGCTCGGCAGTGTCCACCATGACGGTGGACACCAAGATATCGGTTCCCAGTGTTTCGCTCGCGGTGGACGACGGTCTGAGTGCCACCGATGCCATCACCACCAACGCCGCCATCAATGTCTCGGGCATTGATGCCGGCGCCACATGGCAATACAGCACCAACGGCGGAACAAGCTGGACCGCAGGCACGGGCTCCAGCATTGCTGCTTCAGCCTTCACCGGTACGGGTGCGAAAACCGTCATGGTCAGGGCGACCGACGCTGCGGGCAATACCGCGACCTCGGCCAACTACGCCTTCAACGTGGTGGCGGCACCCACTCAAACCACCGCCATCACCACGGTCACGGACGATGTGGCGACCAATGGCTCGGTGACCGGCACACTGACTTCAGGCCGGACCACTGACGACAGTGCGCTGACCGTGGCCGGCACCATCAGCGCCGCACTCACGGCCAACCAGGTGGTCGCCGTGTACGACGGCGCCACCAGGCTGGGCACTGCGGCCGTCTCCGGCACCACCTGGACGTACACCACGCCCACCTTGAGCAATGCTGGCCACAGCCTGAGCGCGCGTGTCGAAAACACGGTCGATCAAACCGTGGCCTCCTTCAGTGCGGCCCATGTGGTCAGCGTGAACACCAGCTTGCCCACCAGCATCGTGGACGATGTGGGCGGGGTGACCGGCACCTTGCCCGCAGCCAACGCAGTGCGTTACATCACTTTGGCGCGTGACGTGGGCGATGGCGGCTTTACCAACTGGGTCACGGAAGTTGCAGACGTACTTGTGTTCCTCAATGGCTCCAGCACGCCGGTTTCGCTCAGTTCGCTGGGCACAGCCAGTGTGAGAGCGCGTACTGCAACCAGTCCCGCCAGCAACATTCTGGACGGCAGCAGTGCCACCTCATACACATCAACCAATGATGACCTCTTCAAGTGGGTGCGCATCGATCTGGGTGGGTCCTACAACGTCACTGGTGTGCGCGTTGTAACGACCTCTAATGCCTTTGCAGGTGGCTTGTCGGTGTACACCTCGAGCACCGACACGGTCAACTCGGTCACGTTGAACCTGAACTACACGTCCAGAGCCAACATGGATGCGGCGACTGGTTCGACGGCTGGCTTGAACAAGCTGGGCATGACCGGCACCATTGCAGCGGGCGGCTCACAAGACATGGTGACCATGGCGGCCAGCGATGACAACAGGCCGACATTCACGGGCAGCTTGCCTGCCGCACTCGGTACAGGCGAAGAGCTGGCGGTCTATGCCACTTCGACAGTGACCGGTGCCACCAGCAAACTGGGTGTGGCCTCGGTCAGCGGCAACAGCTGGTCGTTCACGCCTGGCACGGCCATGGCCGATGGCTCCTACAACATCAAAGCCATGGTGCAGAACGCGGGCGACAGCACGGGTTCTGCCGGACGTGTGGTCTCATCGACCTTGGGCCTGTCGATCTTCAGCAGCACAGCGGCACCCACGGAAACGGCAACCATCACCACGGTCACGGACGATGTGGCGACCAATGGCTCGGTGACTGGCACGGTGACTTCCGGGCAGACGACCGATGACAGCGTGCTGGTTGTGGCTGGCACGCTCTCCGCCGCCCTGAATCCCTACAACCAGACGGTGGCGGTGTACGACGGCGCCACCAAGCTGGGCAATGCCACGGTGTCGGGCACCAGCTGGACATTCACCACGCCCACCCTGAGCAATGCCTCGCACAGCCTGACCGCCCGTGTGGAAAACACCCTCAATGGAACGGCCGCGGCGTCCAGCCCGGCCTATGTGGTCAACGTGAACACCAGAGTGCCCACCAGCATCGTGGACGATGTGGGCGGGGTGACCGGCAACTTGCCCGCAGCCAACGCGGTGCGCTACATCACATTGGCGCGTGACGTGGGCGATGGCGGCTTTGGCAACTGGATCACGGAAATTGCAGACGTGATGGTGTTCCTCAACGGCTCCAGTACGCCGGTCTCTCCCTTTTCGCTGTCCACAGCCAGCGCAGTGGCGCGTGCCGGTGACGCTGGAGCCACCGGTGTATTGGATGGTGCGTCTGCCACCACATTCACCACAGCCAACGATGGCAACTTCAAGTGGTTGCGCATCGATCTGGGGGCGTTCTACAACGTCACTGGCGTGCGCGTTGTGGCGAGCTCTTCTGCCTCTGCAAATGGCTTGTCGGTGTACACCTCGACCAGCGACACGGTCACAGGCAGCACGCTGAACTACACGTCCAGGGTCAACATGGATGCGGCGGTTGGCTTGGCGACTGGTTTGTTGAAATTGGGCATGACCGGCAGCATTGCAGCGGGCGGCTCACAAGACATGGTGACCATGGCAGCGAGCGATGACAACAGGCCGACGGTGACGGGCAGCTTGCCTGTTGCACTCGGCACTGGCGAAGAGCTGGCGGTCTACGCCACTTCGACGGTGACCGGTGCCACCAGCAAACTGGGTGTGGCCTCGGTCAGCGGCAACAGCTGGTCGCCCACGCCCGGTACGGCCATGGCCGATGGCGTGTACAACATCAAAGCCATGGTGCAGAACGCGGGCGACAGCACGGGTTCTGCCGGACGTGTGGTCTCATCCTTGGGCCTGTCGATTCTCGGCAGCGCAGCAGCACCCACGCAAACGGTGACCATCACCACGGTCACGGACGATGTGGCGACCAATGGCTCGGTGACCGGCGCATTGACTTCCGGCCGGACGACCGATGACAACGTGCTGGTCGTGGCCGGTACGCTCTCTGCAGCCTTGGCCGCCAACACCCAGGCGGTTGCGGTGTACGACGGCGCCACCCGGCTGGGCTATGCCACGGTCACCGGAACCAGCTGGACATTCACCACGCCCACCCTGAGCAATGGCTCGCACAGCTTCACGGCGCGGGTGGAGAACGCCCTCAACGGCACGAGTTCCGCTTTCACTGCTGCGCAAGTGTTCAACGTGGCCAACAGCCTGCCCATGACGGTGCTGGACGATGTGGGTCTGGTGACCGGGGCACTGGCCTCGGGCGCCCAGACGGACGACACCCGGCCCACCTTCAGCGGCACGCTGACCACGCCTTTGGCTGCTGGCGAAGAACTGGCGATCTACCAGACCCTGGCGGGCGTGACCACCCGAGTGGGTGTGGCCACCGTGACCGGCTCCGGCTGGACATTCACCCCCGGCTCGGCACTGGCAGACGGCGCCTACACCTTCAGGGCTATGGTCCAGGCCACGGGGGACACCACAGGCACCGCGGGTCGCCTGGTGTCTGCCAGCAGCGTCATCACCGTGGTGGGGGCGAACGCCGCGCCCACCCAGACGGCCACCATCACCTCGGCCACCGACGATGTGGCCAGTGTGGGCTCGGTCACCGGCGCCGTCAGCACGGGCACGACCACGGACGACAACACGCTGGCACTGGCAGGCACCGTGAGTGCCGCCCTGGGCACAGGGCAGGTGGTAGCCATCTACGACGGCGCCACCCGGCTGGGCAACGCCACCGTGACGGGCACCAGCTGGACCTTCACCACGCCCGCCCTGAGCAATGCCGCGCACAGTTTGACGGCGCGTGTCGAAAACGCGATCACGGGCGTCTCCGGCCCGGCCAGTGCCGCGTTCAACGTGGTGGTGGACACCGGTCTGACCATGACCCTGCTCGACGATGTGGGGGTGGTGACCGGTCCGGTGACCGCTACAGCGACCGACGACAACATGCCGACTTTCACCGGCACACTGGACGTGCCTCTGGGTCTGAACGAAGAGCTGGCGATTTACAGCAATTCGGGCGGGCCGACCACCAAGATGGGCGTGGCCACGGTGACCGGCACCAGCTGGACCTTCACACCAACGAGTCCTCTCGTCGAAGGGCCATTTGCTTATACCTTCACTGCCATGGTGCAGAACGCAGGCGATGCATCGGGAACCGCCGGGCGTCTGGTGGCCTCTGCCTCCAAGATCATCCAGGTGACCAATACCTCGCCCACGCAAAGCGCGACCATCACGAGCGTGTCAGACAATGTCGGTGCCAATGGCTCTGTCACGGGCAACCAGGCATCCGGTGTGAGTACAGATGACAGTGTTTTGGCCTTGGCCGGAAGCCTCAGTACCGCATTGCTGACCAACCAGGTTGTGGCCATCTACGACGGCACCACCAAATTGGGCAATGCCACCATTTCTGTAGGCTCTTCAAGCTGGTCGTTCTCCACTCCCGCTCTGGGCAATGGCGCACACAGCCTGACGGCGCGCGTGGAAAGTTTGGTCAATGGCAGTGCAGGCACACCGAGCGCCGCTTACGTCGTCAACGTCCATCCCGGTCTGGTGATGAGCGTGACCGATGACGTGGGCACCCTGCAGGGGGCGCTGGCCAGTGTGGCGGCCACGGACGACAACAGGCCCACCTTCAGCGGCACCTTGGCCGCCGCGTTGGGCACAGGCGAAGAGGTCGCGCTCTACCAGACCGTGAACGGTGTCACCACCCGGGTGGGTGTGGCCACGGTGACCGGTGCCAACTGGACCTTCACGCCCGCTACGGGCCTGGCCGACGGGGTCTACAACTTCCGTGCCATGGTGCAGCCTGCAGGCGATACCACCGGAGCGGTTGGGCGTGTGGTGTCTGCCAGCAGCAGCATCACCATTGACACGGCGGTCGCACCGACACAGACGGTCACACTCTCCAATGCGGTGGACGATGTGCTGGCCAATGGTTCGGTGTCTGGCACCATGACCAGCGGCAACACCGCCGACGACACCACACCGACCCTGTCGGGCACGGTCAGCGCGCCTTTGTCGGGCTCGCAAGTGTTGGCGGTGTACGACGGTGCCACCAAACTGGGCAACGCTACGCTCAATGGCAGCAACTGGACATTCACCGCCCCGGCCTTGAGCAATGGGGTGCACAACCTGACAGCGCGTGTGGAAAACGCGGCCTCAGGCACGCAGGGCACCGCCAGCAGCGCTTTTGTGGTGAACGTCAACAACACGCTGGGCATGAACGTGATCGACGCGGTCGGCGCGATCAAGGGCACGCTGGGCAGCGTCGCATCGACAGACGACAACAAGCCCACCTTCAGCGGGACCCTGAGCACCGCCTTGCAGGCTGGCGAAGAGGTGGCGGTGTACCAAACCACGGGCGGCGTGACGAGCCGCATCGGGGTGGCGACCATCTCCGGTCTGGGCTGGTCCTTTACCCCGCTGACGGCCATTGCCGATGGGGCCTACAGCTTCAAGGCGATGGTTCAGCCCACGGGCGACACCACCGGCACACTGGGGCGTGTGGTGTCTGCCAGCAGCACCCTCACGATTGACACGGTGGCGACGGCGCCTACGCAGACGGTGTCAATCACCAGCGTGGCAGACGATGTGAGCCTGCTGGGTTCCAGCGTTGGCAACCTGGCCACGACCAACACCACCGACGACACCACGCCCACGCTCTCCGGCACCGTCAGTGCCGCCTTGACAGGCTCTCAAGTGGTGGCCGTCTACGACGGTGCGACCTGGCTGGGCAACGCCACCATGACGTCTGCGACGGCATGGACTTTCAGCAGCCCGGCACGCAGCGATGGCAGCCACAGCTTCACGGCGCGCGTTGAAAACGCCGCTTCGGGCGCCCAAGGCACCGCCAGCTCGGCCTTTGTGGTCAATGTCGACAGCACCTTGCCCATGACGGTGACCGACGATGTGGGCTCCACCACAGGCACGCTGGCCAGCGTGTCGGCCACGGACGACAACAGGCCCACCTTCAGCGGCGCTTTGCCCACGACGCTGGGCACAGGCGAAGAGGTTGCGCTCTACCAGACCGTGAACGGTGTCACCACCCGGGCGGGTGTGGCCACGGTGACCGGTACCAACTGGACCTACACGCCCACTGCAGCCCTGGCCGACGGGGTCTACAGCTTCAAGGCGATGGTGCAACCGTCAGGTGACACCACGGGTGCCTTGGGGCGTGTGGTGTCTGCCAGCAGCACCCTCACCATTTCGACTGCAGCGGTGACGCAAACGGTCGCCATCACCGGGGCAACAGACAATGTGGCCACCAATGGCTCGACCTTTGGCGTCGGGCTGGCCTCTGGTTCGAGCACAGACGACAGCACGCCCACCTTGAACGGTACATTGAGTGCCGCACTGGTGGGTTCGCAGGTGGTCAACGTGTACGAGGGGGCCGCCTTGCTGGGAACCGCCAATGTGGTGGGCCAGACCTGGTCGTTCACCACGCCCGTGTTGTCAACAGGTCTGCATTCGCTGGTGGCACGGGTCGAAGACCCCGCTTCTGGCCTGGCCGGTGCCAACGCCTCGGCCTACACAGTGCGTGTGCACGGCGGCTTGAACATGGCGATGGCCGACGATGTGGGCGCCTTGCAGGGCAGTGTGCAGTCTGGCGGAACCAGCGACGATTTGCGCCTGACTTTCAGCGGCACCCTGGATGTGGCCCTTCCTGCCTCCGGCGAGGAAGTGGCGGTGTACGCCACCAACGTGGGCACCGGTGTCCTCAGCAAGGTGGGCACCGCCACGGTCACAGGGGGCACCAGCTGGTCGCTCACGCCCTCTGCAGACATGGCTGCAGGCACGTACGTGTTCAAGGCCATGGTGCAGACCACCGGTGATTCCACGGGCAACACCGGACGTGTGGTGTCGCAAAGCCAGCAAGTGACGTTGACGGCAACCGACACCACCTTCAGTGCGATCACCAACACTGATCCTGTGAGCGGCTTGACGGTCAAGACCCTGGCCGTGGCTGCAGGCAGCACGCTGGACATGAACAACTACACGCACAACGAGGTGGATGTTCTGAACCTCGGCGCGGGGGCCACCGCCAAGATCGATCTGGGCGATGTGATGCAAAACGGATCCAGTCTGTTCACATCGACCAACTTTGCAGCGGCCATGAAGAGTGGCGGTCTGCAACAGATGGTGATCAATGGCGGATCGACCAGTTTTGTGGTGGTTCAGGCCGATGCCGGCGGAACCTTCTGGACCAAGTCGGCCACCAGCGTGAGCAACTCCGGTCACACGTACGACGTGTACAACAACAGCAACGGTCTGGCGCAGTTGTTGATCGACCAGCAGGTGCAGCGCAGCGGCGCCGTGATCTGAGCGATGGCAAACCCCACTTTGCCAGCACCTCATTTTTGAGCAGGCCAGCAGGACTGAAGGCGTGAAGACACAACCGTTCGATGCCGATCGGGCCCCATGCGAAGTGCATGGGGGTGTCCACGCGCCAGTCTGGCCGGATCAAGGGTGCGGTGCCTGGCAGGGTGGCCGCAAGCGCCGGTGAGCGGCAACACCACAAGGCTGAACCAGGGACCCCCCGGATCCTCCGGGTGGATGCCCTGGCTAAGGTGACAAAAATGTGATGGAGCGCAGCCTGATATCAATGAATTTTTCATCATTGATATTTAGGTCGGTGAAGTAATTTCAATATTGCAAATAAAATAAATCCAGGACGCTATTCCTGCTAAATATTTACCTATATTTATAGTTTCTAGGCGCACTCATGCACTAATATTTGCGTATGACCACGCACATTCGAATCATTGAAGACGATGCCCTTTATGCCAGGCGCCTGCTGGACTTGTTTGAACGCAGTCCGCTGTTGTCTTGCGAGGGGGTGGCCACCACCAAAGCGGAGCTGCTGGCCGCCTTGCCAAGCAGCAAAGCGGATGTGTTCCTGCTCGATGTCGGTTTGCCCGATGGCAGCGGGATTGACCTGATTCGCCCGATCCTGGCGGCCAAGCCCGATGCGGTGGTCATTTTGTTGTCCACCCTGGGCGGCAAATCGGCCATCTTGTCCGGCTTGAGTGCAGGTGCCGCGGGCTATGTGATGAAGTCCACCGCGCCGGAGCTGTTGTTGCAGCACATCTACGATGCCCTGAACCATGGCGCGACCTTGAGCCCCTCGCTGGTCAAGATTGCGGTGGATGCGGCCAAGGAGTCCCGCATTGTCTATCCGCAGAATGCCTCCAAGAGCCTGGGGGCGTTGACCGCGCGTGAAATCGAGATCCTGAACCTGCTCAAGGCGGCGCATCCTTCCAAGAAGATCGCCTCCGTTCTGGAGTTGTCCAAATTCACGGTCAGCCAGCATCTGCGCAACATCTACAGGAAACTCAACGCCAAGAACCGCATAGACGCCATCTCGATTGCGCGTCAGCAGAACATCATCGACTGAACGATGTGGCGATGGTTGCTGGGCTGGTGTCTGTGGTGCCATTTGATGGGTCTGGCACAGGCGCAAGTCTGGGTGAATCGTGCAGACATCGAGGCGGACGGTTCGGTCATCGCGCAGGCTGCCCTTCCTCACTACCATGAGGGGGGCGCTTCATCGCTGAGGCGCGTGACGGCGCGCTATGCCTTGCAAGCCGCGCCCGACCTCGACAAGAAGTTCTATGGGGTGTTGCTGCCCTATCCCATACAGGGCGGGCAGATCTACCTCAATGGCCACCTGATCCATGAGCTGGAGGGCTCGACCGCCGCGGTGCTGCACAGCTGGTACCGGCCGGTCTTGCTCAACCTTTCCAGGCATGACTTGAGGGCGGATTCGGGCAATCTGCTCGAATTCCGGCAAGTCGGCCATTTGCGGGGCTGGCCTGTGCTGCCCGTGCTGTTTGGCGAAGTCGCTCAGCTTCGGCCTGTGTACGAGTTTGTTTTCTACCTGACCGAAACCCTGTCCGAAACGATCAACTACCTGTGTGGTTTTGTCGGGGTGTTTCTGATCGCCATGGGGGCGGTGAGCCGGGAGCGCAAATACTTCTACGCGGGCGTGGTCGCCGTGATCTGGGTGCTGTTGTTCAAGCTGGCCTTGCTGCGAGAGCAGCCTGCCGAGGCCTGGTTTGCGTGGCGCCTGGTGCTGTATGCCTTGACGGGAAATCTGATCTTGTGTGCGGTCCTGTTCCTGCTGGAGCTCGCCCGCATCCGGCCCGGCAAGTTCCTGGTCCGGGGGCTGATCGCCGCTTGCCAGCTGGGCTGGGTTGTCTTTCTGGTGGCGGGCAAGGCGGCAGAGTTTTACCTGGACCGCTACTGGGTCGGTGGCGTGGTCTTTCTGTATGTGCTGGCCATCCTGGCGACGTTCAGGCGATCGCATTTCCACCGCTGGGTCAAGCCGATTTTCCTGTGGTACCTGGTGGCGTCGGGCATTCTGGCCACCCACGACTTCCTGTTTCAGGCGGGGTTCGTGTGGGATCTGGGCGATGGCCTGTCGGCCGTGTTTGCGAATGCGGTTTACTTGTCACACTTCACGCTGCCTGCTTTTCTGGGGGCGTCGTGCCTGATGTTGCTGCTCGAATACATCCACAGAAACGAGCAGGCCGAGAAGATCCGCGATGAAATCCTCAACGACATTCACGACGGGGTGGGGGCGCGTCTGAACGTGCTGCTGATGGGGCTGGAGTTGCAGGCGCTCGATTGGCAGGCGGTCAAGAACGACGTGCGCCGGTGCATCGATGAGCTGCGCTTTGTGCTGCTGCCAGACGCTGACAAGATCCCCTTCCTGATCCAGATGATGGAGAAATTCTGTGGGGATCTGTCGGAGCGTCTGAAGGGCAACGGCATTGATTTCCAGTTTGCCTTTCGTCTGGCGCCAAGCCGCGAGCTGTCACCCAAGGTGGCCCTGGTGCTGTATTTCTCACTCCTGGAGTGCCTGAGCAATGTGGCCAAGCATGCTTGCCACGGGGCCAGGACGGTGCAATGCGTTTTGCACGGCGAGGGCGAAAGCGTGTCCCTGCAGATCGAAGACGATGGACCAGGCATCGAGGGCTGGTCCAATGAGGCGCAGGCTTTTGCGCAGGCCGACGCCAGGCGTGGCCTGGGGCTGAAAAGTCTGCGCGCCCGTGTGGCCGGCGCCGGTGGACAGGTCTCGATCCACAGCGAAGCCGGGCTGTACACCCGCATCCGGATTGATTTTTCCCTCCGGGACAGCGATCCATATGGCCAGGAAACCCGCGTGGGCGTTGCCATCAGGCCTTGAAAGGGCGGGCACCTCGCGCCGGATGGCGGGTGTGTGATCTGGTGCGTTGGCTGACGAATATTTTTATTTTGTCGAATTGAGTTGTTTGCTGGCAAGAATAACAAATCATCACTAGTTAATGAATGCTATTTATCTTGTGGTGATTATGTCTATCATCGAATTTCTTAATTTCTGTAATTCACTGTTGATATCGAACCCTGTGGTTTGGAATAGATGCCGTGAATTCAACATGAAACTGGCAAAGCCGGATTCAAACGGTGAATGCCGTGCACGCGCAAGCGTGGAATTCCTGCAGCAACATGATGATCGACAAAACACCTCAATTTCTCAGCACTGCAGTGGCTGCCAACATGCTTGGCTTGTCGACCACGCTGGTCCAATCGCTGGTGGACAAGAACGAGCTGCAGGGCTGGAAAACCCGTGGCGGCCACCGACGCATTTCCCTGCAGTCCATTCACGACTACCAGGCGAACGTGCGCATGCCGGGCCGCCCTTCGACGCGCCAGCGTGTGCTGCCCAAGGTGATGGTGGCCGTCGAATCGCGTGACGCCCTGGAGCGCCTGCAGGAGCAGGGTGAGGCATGGCGTTTTCCCGTGTCCCTGCATTTTGTGGATTCGGTCACGGAAGCCTTGCTCACGCTGGGCAGCGAGAGCCCCGACATGCTGGTGGTCGAGCTGTCCATGCCCAGGGCCCAGCAGGAGAAGACCTTGCAGGCACTGGAAAACTTCAATGCCCGCAGCCGCCCGATCGCGATGGTCCTGGTCACGCAGGAGCGCGACCTGCAGGTGGCGTCGTCCCAATCGCCCAGCCCGATTCAGCTGGCCCCCGGGCCGCTGTCCGACGTCTGGTTGCATGCCTACCTCACCGGAGTGGTTACCACATGTCGAACCTGAAGTCCTGGGTGAGCACTGAAAGCACGGGCATGCTGCACCGCAGCCGCCTCACAACGACATATGGCGCTTTGCTGGCGGCCAACACCCGTGCGCAAGCAGAGCTCGGGCACCTGTTCGAACCCGAGCAACAGCAGGACCCCCGTGGCCAGACCTTGCGCCTGCTGCGCTTGCAGAACAACCGGGACCCGGTCTTCCTGGCCACCGAGGCCTGCATTTCCCTGCGCCAGTTCTACCAGCTGGAAAACGGAGAGACCTCCTTGTTCTACAACACGGGTCTGCGCAATCAGGCGGGGCGGCGCGTGGCCTCGCTTCTGGGCGTGCGCTGGGATGAACTGGACCAGAACGCGCTGACGGAGGTGCAGGAGAAATACATCAAGCTGGTCTCGACCTCCTCGCAAGACCCCTCCCCGGTGGCCGCGGCCCGTTCTGCCGCCGCCTTGGCCGCGGTGCCCAGTGTGCCGCCCATGACCGCGGTGCCGGTTGGCCGCGACAAGCCGGCCGCCGACACGGTGGTGTTGCCCCCCGCGCCCATGGCCCAGAGCAGCCACCTGCCCGAAACCGATCCGCCATCCGCGCGCGCGCCCGGCTGGCATCCCTTGTGGACGCTGAGCGCCTGGTTGCTGTCGGCGCTGACGGGTGCGGCCACCGGCTCGCTGCTGGCGGAGCACGCCGGGCTTCGGCTGTCCATGCTCCTGAGCGGGCTCTGAGCGCCAGAGCCCCCGCCCTCGGGCGCCTGGCTGGCCCCCGGTCGCAGGGGCTCTTCAAGCTGTTTCTTGAATCCTGACCTGCTGGCGCAGGCGCTCGATGTCGGACGCCTGGCACAGGGCGGTGCCGGTGGTGGTGACAGCCGCTGCCCCCGCGGCCATGCCGGTGGCCAGCGCTTGTGCCAGGTCGGTTTGCTGGTCCAGCGCCCAAACCAGGGCGGCCAGAAAGCTGTCGCCGGCCCCCACGCTGCTGCTGACGGACACGTCCAGCGCACTGGCGTGCAGGCACTGGTCGGCCGTGACCAGCATGGCGCCCGCTGCGCCCAGGGACAGGGCCACCATCTGCGTGCGGCCTTGCGCGATCAGGCGGCGCGCCGCATCGCGCTGCTGTGCCGTGGTCTCCAGGGCCGTGCCCGACAGCTCGGAGAGTTCGCGCAGGCTGGGCTTGACCAGCCAGACGCCAGCATCGAGCGCATGCGCCAATGCGGCGCCGGAGCTGTCCACCACCATGCGGGCACCGATGTCCCGGGCCACCCTGGCGATCTGGGCATGGCCGTTGTCCGCAACGCCTGGCGGCAGGCTGCCGCTGGAGATGATCCAGACCGGGGCAGGTGACAGCTGGCGCAGGCAGGCCACGGCGGCCTCCCATTCCTCGGCGCGCAGGGCCGGGCCGGGCAGCACAAAGCGGTATTCGCGGCCACTCTGGCGCTCATGCACGGTGAAGCTTTCCCGGGTCTCCCCCGCAATGGCCAGCTTCAGATCGGGCACGCCTTCGGATTGCACCAGGCGGTGCAGACGCTCGCCCGTGGAGCCGCCAGCCGGAAAGACCGCCAACACATTGGCCCCTAGCCGGTGCAACACCCGTGCGACGTTGATGCCGCCACCGCCCGGATGGACCTGGGGGGCCTCGCAGCGCATCTTGTGTGCCTCGACCAGCTGGTCCACCGAGGTCGACAGGTCCAGCGCCGGGTTGGGGGTGAGGGTGACGAAGCGGGGCATGGGCTCATTATCCGGTTGTGCCGGGTCGCTATGTCGCAGGTGACACCCGGAGGGAGGTGGTCAGATCACTATACCGAAGGCGACACCCCTTGGCGGGTGAAGCGGATACAAAGGCGCCGTGATGCCTTATTCCTTTCTTATTGTTTGAACATGAACCTCTACAGCAAACTCCAGCAGCGTGCGGCTGACAACAGACCGAGCCGTGTCGGCCTGATCGGTGCCGGAAAATTCGGCTCCATGTACCTGGCGCAGGCCCCCCGCATGCCGGGCGTGCACCTGGTCGCGATCGCCGATCTGTCGCCCGACAACGCGCGTGCCAACCTCGCCCGCGTGGGCTGGAAGGCCGAACAGGCCCAGGCCGCCTCGGCCGCCGAAGCCCTGAAGAACGGCACCACCTGGGTCACCGATGACTGGCGCGCCGTGACCGGCCTGCCGCAGATCGACATCATCGTGGAGTGCACCGGCCACCCCATTGCCGCGGTGGACCACATCCTGGAAGCCTTTGCCCAGGGCAAGCATGTGGTCAATGTGACCGTGGAGGCCGATGCGTTCCGCGGCCCCTTGCTGGCGCGCAAGGCCGCGCAGGCCGGGGTGATCTATTCGATGGCCTATGGCGACCAGCCGGCCATGATCTGTGACCTGGTGGACTGGGCACGCACCTGCGGTTTCCCGGTGGTGGCGGCCGGTCGCGGCCACAAATGGCTGCCGCATTACTCCGAATCGACGCCCGACACCGTCTGGGGCTACTACGGCCTCACACCCGAGCAGGCGGTGCGCGGCGGCCTCAACCCCAAGATGTTCAACAGCTTTCTCGACGGCTCCAAGCCCAGCATCGAGAGCACGGCGGTGTCCAACGCCACCGGTCTGGCGGTGCCCAGCAACGGCCTGCTGTACCCGCCGGCCAGCGTGGAGGACATCCCCTACGTCACCCGCCCGCGCAGCGAAGGCGGCGTGCTGGAGCAAAAAGGCATGGTCGAGGTGATTTCCTCGCTGGAGACCGACGGCCGCAAGATCCCCTACGACATCCGCATGGGCGTGTGGGTCACGGTCGAGGCCGAGACCGAATACATCAAGAACTGCTTCGAGGAATACAACGCCCACACCGACCCCAGTGGCCGCTACTTCACCCTCTACAAGCGCTGGCACCTGATCGGCCTGGAAGTCGGCATGTCGGTGGCCAGCATTGCCGGGCGTGGCGAACCGACCGGCGTGGCCACTGGCTGGAACGCCGATGTGGTGGCCACCGCCAAACGTGACCTGCAGCCCGGCGAGATGCTCGACGGCGAAGGCGGCTACACCGTCTGGGGCAAGCTGTTGCCCGCCGCCGCATCGCAAAAGCTCGGCGGTCTGCCGCTGGGTCTGGCGCACCAGGTCAAGGTGGTGCGCCCGGTCAAGAAAGGCCAGTCCCTGTGCTGGGACGATGTGGCCATGGACACCAGCACCTACGCCTACAAGGTGCGGCGCGAAATGGAGTCCATGTTCGCCCTCAAGGCTTGACGGGTCTGACCCGGTCGCCCTCTCGCAATGTGGCGGGAGGGTAGGCCACCAGCACCGTGTCCTGCGGCATGTCGGTGCGCAGCCAGGCCTGCTGGCCGTTGCGGCCCAGCAGCGTCACGGGGTGCAGACGTGCGCGACCACCGTCGATGGCGAACACCGCATGGCCCTGCCCGTGCGGAAACACCGCACTCACCGGGGCCAGGGGCACCCCTTGGGCCTGCTGCACCACGATGCGGATTTCCATCTTGTAGCCATCGCCCAGACCCGATGGCGGCGCATCCTGCCAGTCGAACACGGCTTTCACACGCTGCTCTTCCACGCCCAGTGCCGACACCTTGGTGAAGGCGCC
>JACCDS011413702.1_pt1 | contig 36364 bp, 29 predicted proteins | sample 7446441 | NCBI WGS metagenome assembly JACCDS01 (sample SAMN15323445, study PRJNA562643) | freshwater metagenome | isolation source: river surface water | place: USA:Blue River Watershed | collected 2017-08-17
GAAATGCCGGTGATGAGCACGCCATTGGCCACGATCGGCGCCACGGTCAGCGAGTAGCCCTGCTTGTAGTCTTCAACGGTGGTCTTCCACAGCTGCTTGCCGGTCTTCATATCCAGCGCAATGATCGTTGCATCGATCACGGTGCGGTAGATCACGCCTTCGTAGGCAGCAACGCCGCGGTTGTGGTTACCGCAGCAGACCGCGTTGTACACATCGTCCGGCAGTTCCAGCGGGGTTTTCCACAGCTGCTTGGCGCTCAGTGCATCGACGGCCAGCGTGGCGTTCACGGTCGGCAGGTACATCACGCCATCGACCAGCAGCGGCTGTTGCGACTGCGGCTGGTTCGAATCCAGGCTCAGGCTCCAGACCGGCACCAGCTTCTTCACGTTGTTGCGATTGATCTGGTTCAGCGTCGAGAAACGCTGCTGACCGTAGCCCATGCCGTAGGTGGTGACGTTACCCGTGGTCTTCGCGTCATTCACCAGGTCAGCCGCCGTCGGGCCCATCGCGCTCGCCGGTGCAGCCAACGCGGCTGCCAGCGAAGTGACCAGGGCGAACCCCAGTGCCTTACTCCTCATCTTCATCTTTGGTCTCCCTATGATTCTTTTTTTGGGTCGGCATCGAACAGGGTTCGACAGGACCCGCGAACCTACCGGCGCTGCGGGGGCAAGCGTCCGACAGGCGCATTGATTGTACATAAGGTTTCTAAAGAAAGAACATGCAGAACAACAAGAAAGTTCGAAAATTTCCTTCTGTTCAAGTGAGGAAAAGACGCGCTTTTAAGAACGAAAATGCGCAGGGACTTGCAGGTGCCGCTTCAGCTGATCACAGCTTCATCGGTCCGGGTGTCGTTCTCGGTGTCGACCCAGCTAATGACGACTTTATCGCCCAGCTTGCCACCTTTGAAGCGAAACGAGAAGTAGGGATCGCGCGCGACCGAGCCGCCGAAATTCACATGCAGCACTTGTCGGTCGTTACAGGTACCGCGCACGGTCTGGATGAAATGCGGCAGCACCAGCTTGCCAGTGCTATCCCAGGTCAGACGCGACAGCATCACATGCTTCATCAGGATACGCACCTCGGTCCATTCGCCGTTCTGTACTGCGCGTACGCGCATGGGCTCGCCCATCTTTTGTCTCCTTAGTACTGCACTCAGCCCAGGCAGCCGCCAATCATTACGGTGATGTCACGCAGCGTGTAGTAGTACTTGCCCTTCGCGCGAGCGACCACAACCAGATTCGAACTTTTTGCGACCTTGATGCGTACCGAAAAACCGGGGTCCCCCTCTGGCAGCACATTAAAGCCCACACAGACCGGATACGGATTCAGGTCGGCCAGCAGCGCAATGAAATCGGTATCGGGGATATTGCATCGGACCGTCACCGGCACATTGGTGCCGTTCTCTGCCAGCTCGGGCGCGTCGATCACGATGTCACCGTCGGCCGCTTCGGACAGTCCCGCGACCTTGCCACGTTCGGAGCGCGTGACGGTGCGCACCTCGTTCGGCGTGGTCGTGTCGCCCTTCATCGCACGCACAAAGGCTTCGAGGCTGCGTGCGCTGTAGACAGCGCCGTTCCAGTCAGAACCCCAGCCCTGCGCAGCGAACACCTCGGATGGCTTCAGCAAGCCGCTGCCGAAGGCCAGCGCCAGCGCGGCCGCAACGCGAGTCACGTCTCGCCTGCTCTTATCCAATGCTTGTCTCCGTTTTTTTGCAGAAGCTTATTGTGCCATCGACGCGCAGCGGTTGCCGACAGGCGCTGAGTGCCTCTGTCAAAGTGTCACTATTGGCGGCGGGCGGTGTCGATGCCTCTGATTGCCCCCCACGGCCGATCCTGCTCGGCGAGATTGCCGTTGAGCCCGTTGACCGTTGACGGCAATACCACGAGTGAGCCAAGGTTGACCGGGCAATCGCTCATGCAGGCCTTGCTCGTTACGTCGGGCTTGCCATCGACACGCAGCATGCCGTGTTCAGTGGTATTGCCGTTCCGGTTCGGCATGCGCGCCTGTACATCAGCGATATTCTTGTCCGTCAGTGTGAAGTCGGCCGGTACGATGTCGGCGAGATTCAGCAGGAAGGCAGTCACGGCGTACACCTCGTCAACCTTCAGGCTCTTCGGCGCATCGAAGGGCATCGCGCGGCGGATGTAGTCCCACAGCGTTGATACCGTGGCCAGCTTCATGATCGTGGTCTTCGAGTTCTCGCTGCTCGAACCCAGCGCGGCAACGCGACCGCGCTCGATATCGGCACGCGTCGTGCCACCAACCAGCGGCGGAAACATCAGCGGCGATTCGGCGAACTCACCATGACAGGACACACAGCGTGCGATCCAGACCCTCTCACCTTGCATCACGCTGCCGGCACCCGGGGGCAGGCCGGCAAAATCCGCGCGCACATCAATGTCCCAAGCAGCGATCTCTGAAGGTGTCGCCGGACGGCCGATACCTTCGAAGCGACCCGCATGCGCGACCGGCCACAGCGTCAGCGCGAGGAAAGCGGCAACCAGTTTAAGAGACCTGGACATTCATCACCTCCCCGGCAGCCGATACCTGCCAAGACTGGATCGCATTGTTGTGATAGACCGAGCGCGAGCCACGCACCTTGCGCAACTCCGCGATCTTCGGCTGCACATAGCCGGTCTCGTCGATAGCACGCGACTGCAAAATGTATGGCTTACCTTCCCACTCCCAGTCGATGTTGAAGCGGGTCAGTGCCTTGGGTAACACCGGCGACTCGAGCCGCGCGGTCTTCCAGTTACGGCCGCCATCGACCGACACATCGACGCGCGCGATCTTTCCTCGACCCGACCACGCCAGCCCGGTGATGTTGTAGAAGCCCTTCTGCAGCAATCGCTGGCCGCCAGACGGTGACGTGATCACCGATTTGCACTCCTGGATGATCGCGTACTGCCGTTGTATTCCGTCAGGCATCAGGTCCACATACTGTGTCGACTCTTCGCGCGTCGCGTAAGGAGCGTCGCCCACCTCAATACGGCGCAACCACTTGACCCAGCAGACACCCTGCGCCCCCGGCACGACCAGCCGCAACGGGTAACCATTCTCAGGACGCAGCATCTCACCGTTCATGCCCCAGGCGACAATGACATCGTCGAGTGCGCGTTCGATCGGCAGGCTGCGCGTCAGGCTGGCGCCGTCAGCACCTTCAGCGAGTATCCATGTCGCTTTCGACTTGTCAACGCCGCAGTCCTCCAGCAGCAGCGACAACGGCACACCGGTGAATTCGCAGCAGGACAGCATGCCGTGCGTGTACTGCACCGACGGCACCGCCGGACTGGCCCAGTCCATCGCGCTGTTCGCGCCGCACTCGATGAAATGAATGCGCGACACCGACGGCAAGCGCATCAGATCGGCGACCGTATACACCTTCGGCGTGCCGACCAGACCATTGATCATCAGCCGATGCGACGACGGGTCGATGTCATGCCAGCCCGCATGATGCCGCTCGAAGTGCAGTCCGCTCGGCGTAATGACGCCGAACAGTCCCTGCAGCGGGGTGAACGAGATGCTGCTCTCGCGCCGGCGGGTCAGGCCCGGCGATTCGCGACGCTGCAGGTTGGCCTCGAACCTCGACGGCTGGCCATACGGCTGATGCACGACCGGATGGCCGAGCCGGGTCGCATAGCCCTGCGGCTGCAGGATCGCCATGTCGCCATCCGGCGTCGGATGATCCGTCGCAGCGAACGCGCTGCCGGCGGCCAGCGCGGCGCTGGCAGCGGCGAAGCTCTGCCGCAGGAAGTCGCGACGTGCGGCATTCAGGCCTTGTGCAGCGATCTCCGACGCCAGCGCATCGGGAATATAGTTCTCGGGGGCCGGCAGTAGCTGGCCGTAGCGACTTGCACTCATCGCGTCATCCTGAGTAACTGCCGCTCAACGGCGCGAGACCGAAATCAAACGAAAACGACAGCAGGATTTTTTTCATCTGCAGGCTTACCGCTTAGGGATGTTTAGGACTTCAAATAATTAAAGGCTCTATCAAAATGCCGCTGGCCGCGTCGGACGCGTCTTGCCAGCGACCGCACCGCTTTGCGGCACTCATTTTGAAAGAACCTCTTCACGCGAAAGTATATCAGCGCGAAATTTTGCGAGTAAAATCAGCCGCACCGGACCGCCATCCGGCCTCTGGCACAATCCCCGAAGAACCTGAAAAAAGGCTTGCAGCCCGCTCTGCAGGAGACAGCAGATGTACATCTCAAAAAGCATGTCCGCCAGCATGTCCGCCGCGCTGTTCGCGGCCTTGCCCCTGCTGGCGGCGACTGCCGTGCATGCAGCCGGCGCCGACGACGCACAGCAACTCTATACACGCAGCGTAGCTGCGACCTGCGCAAACTGTCACGGCACAGACGGCCGTGCGCAGAGCGACGCCACCGTACCCGGACTGGCCGGCATGAGCGCTGCGCACATCATCGCGCAGATGGAGGCGTTCCGGAAGGGCGAGCGACAGGCGACGATCATGCACCAGATCGCCAAGGGCTTCACCGACGAACAGACCCGACAGCTGGCCAGCTATTTCGCCAGCCTGAAGCCCTGAAGGAGATCAGGATGGATCGTAGAACATTCGTGCAGGCCGGTGCAGCCCTCGCACTAACCGGCGGCAGCTTTTCCGCGCGCGCCGCGCGCAGCGCAAAAGTGGTCGTGATCGGTGGTGGCTTTGGCGGCGCGACCGCGGCGAAGTACATCCGCCTGCTGTCGAACCAGCAGATCGACGTCACACTGGTCGAGCCAGACAAGCAGTTCGTTTCCTGCCCGCTGTCGAATCTTGTGGTTGGTGGCAGCCGGCAGATTGGTGACGTCAGTCGTTCCTATGATGGGCTGGCGCGTAACCAGGGCATCACCATCGCACGCGATTACGTGACCGCGATCGACCCGGCGGCAAAGACCGTGCAGCTGGCCGGCGGCACCACGCTGAAGTACGACAAGCTGGTGCTCTCACCCGGAATCGACTTCAACTTCGCCAGCATCGACGGCATGGCCGACGCGTACAAGCAGGGAAAGATCCTGCATGCATGGAAGGCCGGCGCTGAAACCGTTGCACTGCGCCGGCAGCTGATGGACATGCCCGATGGCGGCGTGTACGCGATCACGATCCCGGAAGCACCTTTCCGATGCCCGCCGGGTCCATATGAGCGTGCATGCCAGGTCGCCTGGTACTTCAAGAATTTCAAGCCGAAAAGCAAGGTCCTGATTCTGGATGCGAACCAGGACGTGGTGTCCAAGCCGGCCTTGTTCAAGAAGGCCTGGGAAGACCGCTACAAGGGCATCGTCGAATACCGCAGCCAGCACAAAGCGGTGGGCGTATCGGCCGACGAGGGACTGGTGAAGTTTGACGTACAGAGCGACGTGAAGGCGGACGTGATCAATGCGCTGCCCTCCATGCGGGCCAGCAAGATCGCGGTACAGACCGGCCTGGCGAACATGGCCAACGGTCGCTGGTGCGGCGTCAACTACCGTACCTTCGAATCGGCGGTGGCCAAAGATATCTTCGTGATCGGTGACGCGATCCAGGTCGCGCAGCTGATGCCCAAGAGCGGTCACATGGCGAATAACCATGCGAAGGTCGCAGCCGCGGCAATCGTCGCACAGTTGAGCGGGATCGAACCAAATCCGCGCCCGATGCTCACCAACACCTGCTACAGTTTCATCGACGATCGCAACGTGGTGCACGTGGCGAGCGTGCATGAGTTTGTCGTCAACGAGCAGACCTTCAAGGTCGTGCCAGGCGCCGGCGGCGTGAGTGCAGAGCCGACCGAGCTTGAAGGCAGCTACGCGAACAACTGGGCTCGTACCATCTGGGCCGACATGCTGGAATAAAGCAAAGCCGCGAGACGCCGGTCGTATCGGCCGTCCCGCGAAGATCCACCCCGCTGGCAAAGAGATACCGGACATGAGCAAACGCATCGGCCACACCGCGATCGACTGGTACTTCGATTTCATCTCTCCCTATGCCTACCTTCAGTGGCAGCGGCTGCGCCGTGAGGCACCCACACTCGTGCTGCGTCCGCGCCCTGTGCTATTCGCCGGTCTGCTCGCGCACTGGGAACATAAGGGGCCGGTAGAGATACCGCCGAAGCGTGCGTGGACTTATGCGCACTGCCTGTGGGTCGCGCGACGATATGACATACCGATGCGACTGCCGGCGGCTCATCCCTTTAATCCGCTGCCGCTATTACGGCTGGCGATCGCACTCGGTGCGACCGACGACGTTGTTGACCGCCTGTTCAGCTATGTCTGGCGCGATGGCCTGCTGCCCGACGACGAAGGCGCGTGGCAAGACTTACTGGATGAATTTCTGGTCGAACGTGCGGATATCCATGCCGACGCGATCAAGCAGCAGCTGCATGCGAATTGCGAAGAAGCGATTGCGGCCGGCGTGTTCGGCGTCCCAACTGCCGTGGTGGATGGCGAGCTGTTCTGGGGAGTGGATGCAACCGACATGCTGCTGGCCTATGTCGATGGCGATGCCTTCTTTTCATCCGACGCTTACCGATCATCGGCCTCGCTACCGGCCGCACAGCACCGCCGCTGATCCGCTGTTGCGCTGATCCGGGTCAAACTGCAAAACCCGAATCAAATCATTGCCTTAGGTAGTTACCCCCGTAGTAATCCACAGGCTTGTCCAGAATATTTGTGGACATCTTCACAGCCTCAGGCTCACCGCTGTACCGGACAGCGCTCGTCAGGCCAGCCGGAACACGGATACCGATTGCGCCAGTCGCGCGGCCTGATCTTCAAGGCTGGCTGCAGCGGCCGCCTCCTGCTCGACGATCGGCGTCACATTGGCAACGACCCAGTAGAAGTCGCCGTTCTTGCAGCGGTTCCACCATACCGGTCCACGACAGTCCCGCCTTCAGCAAGCGCTACAGGTCCGCGTAGGCTTCGGATGGCATACCGGTATGGCGCACGATGCACAGGGTTCAGATCATCAACGTGCGGCCGGAAGAATCCACCACATGCCAAACGCCAGCGGCCGGTTCGTCACGACGGCAGAGCGCGCCTCGCCCGCATTTTGCACTTCGGGGAACGCAGCCAGCACAGTCGCTGGCGAGGCGGACGTCACGAGCAGCACCGGAAAAGGCGGGTTCGCCGGCAGCGGGAAGCGCTGGTCGAAATGATTCATCGGATGCGGACCACGCTGCCAGCCGAGTGCGGCACCTGGTGGCAACATGAGCGCGGCCTGCAGCTGTGCGAGTACTGCGCGATCGTCCGACGCGATATACACACCCGCCGCTGGCTGCGGCGAACGATCCAGTGCCGCACGCACTTGCTCATGAATACCCGGCCAGTTACGGGTCGCCCAGAACGGGTCGGTACGCACCTGATGCGGCAGTCCGAAGGGCTCGCGCACCAGTGCGCCGAAGTGATACAGCAGCAATGCGATCAGCAGATTCACCACGAAAGATGCGACCAGCCATGCGCGTCGACGTGGCAGCAGCCAGCTCATCGCGGCGAGGCTGGCAGCCACCATCGCCGGGGCAGCCCAGTTCGCATTCGCGCGCGACAGCAGCGCCTGCAACGTGATCACGCCAAGGAAAGGCAAAGCCAGCGACAACAGGAACCAGTCGTTCGCCTCCATGTCCTGCCGCTTGTACAGTCGCGCCACCTGCGACATGAGCCACGCCAGGAAAGCACCGAACAGCACCGGCCCGCCAACGCCGAACTGCGACACCAGGAACCCCAGCATCGCGACCGGATTGACCGAATAGCCGCCATGCTCGGAAATCTCGGCGGTATGCGTGAAGGTCGGCATGCCCTGGGTCAGGTTCCACCAGAGGTTCGGCGCAAACACGACACCCGCGACGACGGCAGCCAGCCACGGCCACGGGCTGCGCCACCAGTGCCGCCACTGCGCATGCAGCAGCACCAGCGCCGCCGACACCGCAAAAACACCCGCGGAATATTTGGACAGCAGTGCGAGTCCGGCGAACAGGCCGACCGCCAGCCATGCGCCGGTCTGTCCGTCTAGCGCGATGCGCAGGCACAGCATCGCCCCGATCCAGTGCAGGAGCAGCAGGCCGTCGGTCGTGGCAGCAATGCCGTAGAACGCTGACATCGGCATCGATGCAAACGCCAGCGCGGCAGCGCAGGCCTGCCACGGTGCAAACGACAATCGGCGCGCGACTGCATACATCAGCAAAGTCGACAGCGGGAACAGCAGCACCGGCACCATACGCACACAGCCCGGCGATTCACCACAGACTGCGCGCGCCGCGCCGATGGCCCATGCAATCATCGGTGGCTTGGTCCAGTAACCAAAGTCCGGCGTCTTGGACCAGGCGACGTAATACGATTCGTCTACCGACAGCGGCACGCCGGCCGCGACCCAGGCACGCCACAGGGCGAGGATAACGATGGCTGCCAGCAGTAACAGCCACGCAGCGCGCGTTTGCGCAACCGCGCTATCCGATGCCCTCATCAGGCCGCACCCTGCCTGTCGTCAGCAGCCGCGCGATGCCAGCCGTCGTCGGCGGCCAATACGGTGTCGTCACGCAGGAAATAAGAGCTCGCCGCACCCGACTCGAACAGCACGCGTGACAGCACTTCAGCCAGCACACCCGACGTGATCATCTGCACCGCGGCCACCACCAGGAAGAATCCAACAAACAGCAAGGGCCGCGTGCCGACCGATTCACCCAGCAGCTTCAGCAACAGTAGATACGAAAGAATCAGCGTGCCAATCGCGCCGAGTGCAATGCCGATGCCGCCGAAGAAATGTCCCGGCCGGGTGCGAAAACGCATAAAGAAGTAGACGAACACCAGATCGAGTATCACGCGGAAGGTACGGGAGATGCCGTATTTCGATACACCGTGAATGCGCGGATGATGTACCACCACTTCCTGCGCAATACGGCGCGGCTGTGTGACGGTCGACAGCCAGGCCGGAATGAAGCGGTGCATCTCGCCATACAGCCGCAGCTTCTTCAGCGCCGGCGCGCGGAATACCTTCAGGCTGCAGCCGTAATCACGCAGATGCACGCCAGTCAGCCGTGCGATCAGCCGGTTAGCAATGCGCGACGGTATCTTGCGCAGCCACAGGCCGTCCTTGCGGTCGCGACGCCAGCCGGCAACGAGATCGAGATCTTCGCGCAGCAGCCGCGCGACCATGCGCGGAATGTCAACCGGATCATTCTGCAGATCGCCATCAAGCGTGACGATCACATCGCCGCGGGCCGCATCAATACCCGCCTGCATCGCTGCAGTCTGCTTGAAGTTACGCGCCAGCTCGATCGCGCGCACATGCGCACCCCACTTCGCCGATTCGCGGCGGATCGCATCGACCGTGCCATCGCTGCTGCCGTCATCTACCAGCACCAGTTCCCACGGATGCGCATAGTCACCGAGCACCTCATGGACGCGCGCGACGAGTGGCACGACGTTGTCGATCTCGTTGTACATCGGGACCACCAGCGACAGCGTGTGTGCGGGCACCTCTTTGTTTTGCATATCTGATGAGCTCATGGTTCCTGTATCGGTTTGCTTGTACGCGCATCAGTCGATGCATTGCGTTTTTCAAAAATGGCCGGCACGACAAGCGCGATGGCCGCTGCTGCCAGCGCGGACGTCAGCACCAGCAGGTGCAGCGAGAATGCCGCCTTTAATCCTTCCGTCCAGGCTATGCCCGACAGCGCCAGCGCAGCTGCAACACCGGCCTCGTAGCTGCCGAAGCCGGCCACGCCCTGCACCGGCGACACCGCTGCCAGTTCGCCGCCGACGGCACCGGCAATACCGGTACCAAAATTCGTCGCCAGCAGTAGCGCGAGTACCTGCGACAGCACGGCCAGCTTCACGCACCAGTTCGCCAGCGTCCACAACCAGCCGATGCGCGCATGATGCGCCGACTCGGCCAGCGCTTCGCGTACTGCGCCAAACTTGGCCGGTGCCACCCGCGCCAGCAAGCACTGAGCGATACGAGGCATCAGCGCGCCGCCGATCGCCAGCGCGATCACACCCGCTACGCGCAGCGCAGGCGACAGTCCGGGCCAGGACAGCACCGCCAGCGCCGCGAGGATCACCGCGTCCTGCAGCCGCAGCCACAGCAGCGAGCCGGCAGCGCGCATCACCGGCACGCCGAATCGTCGGTTCAGCAGCACCGGAAAGGCCAGTTCGCCGCTGCGCATTGGCAGCAGATTGACCAGCGCATTGTGCGTCAGTACCAGTTGCAGGCAACGCGGGTACTGCCCCTGCGTCATGTCGCCAAATTCATGAAAGACGCGCAGCGCACGCAGCAGATAGGTGGCTGCGAGGCCAGCGAACAGCAGCACCAGCGCCGACGCCGGCAGAGAAGCAAGCGCAGTGGTGATATCGGCGCCTTGTCCTGACCAGACCAGCCATGCAGCGAAGGCCAAAGACAGCAAGGCCATGACAAGGATTTTCATGCTCGGATTTCGAATTCGTCCCGGGACGGGCGCTTGCAGAAGCGGGCGGGGCCGGCTTACGACCGGAAAAAAACGGCTAAAGATACCATTAAACCTTTACAATCTCACGGTTTCCGTCCCCTCGCGTCTTGCCAGCCCGGCATCGCCCGACCGCATTTCCCTGACCATGCCCACAGACGAAATAACACCGCGCGTAGCGCTGCGCCTTCGTATCGACCTGCTGCTGCTGGCCGCGTCCATCGCACTGTTCGCCGCACTCCCGCAACTGGACCTGAGCGTGACTTCGCTGCTGCACGATTCCGTGAACGGCTTTCGCTGGTCGCATGAGCCGCTGGTGCGGCTGTCTTATCAAGTCTTCAAGGCCAAGCACATCGGCTGGATTCCGGTCGCACTGCTGGCCTACCTGATCGCCACACTGTTCATGCGTTCGCCCGACCGGGTCCGCCGACGCCATGTATTGTTCCTGCTGGCGCTGATCATTGTGGGACCGCTGCTGCTGGTGAACGCCGGCCTGAAAGATCACTGGGGACGTGCCCGTCCGAATGCAGTCACGCAGTTCGGCGGCGAGCGCGTCTATACGCCCCCGCTGCAGCCGGCTGCGCAATGCGACAAGAATTGTTCATTTGTCAGCGGCCATGCATCGGCGGGCTTTGTGCTGATGGGCCTGTACTGGACAACGCGACAACGCCGCTGGCTGGCCGCCGGCATCGCGCTCGGCACGGCCGTCGGTCTGGGCCGCATGCTGCAGGGCGGGCATTTCCTGTCTGATGTGGTGTTTGCGTTCTGGGCGGTTTACCTGAGTGGCGCGGTGCTGGCCTGGCTGATGCTCCGACCCGACACCCGTGATGCGTCTGTATCGATGGCGGCTGACGCATGAGCGCGCCTGTCATCGTCACCGGTGCTGCCGGCTTCATCGGCATGCACTGTGCGCAGCGGTTACTCGAGCAAGGGCATGCGGTGGCCGGCATCGATAATCTGAACGATTACTACGACCCGCGCATCAAGCATGCGCGACTGGCGCAGCTGAGCCGTTTTCCGGGCTTTCGATTTATCGAAGCCGACATCGCCGATCGCGACCGCATCGCCGCGCTGTTCGACGAGCTGCGGCCGCGCCGCGTGCTGCATCTGGCCGCACAAGCCGGCGTGCGTTACTCGCTGAAGAATCCGCATGCCTACGTGCAGAGCAATCTGGTCGGTTTCGTCAATATTCTCGAAGCCTGTCGCCATCATCAGGTCGAGCACCTGACCTACGCGAGCTCTTCGAGCGTGTATGGCGCCAACACGAAAGTACCGTTCTCGGTCAGCGATCCGGTCGATCGTCCGGTCAGCCTGTATGCGGCGACAAAGAAATCGAATGAGCTGATGGCCTACAGCTACAGCCATCTGTTCGGCCTGCCCGTCACCGGCCTGCGTTTCTTTACTGTCTATGGCCCCTGGGGGCGGCCCGACATGTCGCCCTGGCTGTTCACCAGCGCGATCCTCGAAGGCCGCATGATTGACGTCTTCAATCACGGCAAGATGCAGCGCGACTTCACCTATATCGACGACATCGTCGAGGGCACGCTGCGTGTGCTCGAACGCGCGCCGGCTGCGGGCAACACCGGCGAGCCGCCGTACCGGCTCTATAACATCGGCAATCACCAGCCGGTCGAGCTGATGGATTTCATTGGCACGATCGAGCGCGTGCTCGGTACCGAAGCAAAAAAGAACTTCCTGCCAATGCAGCCCGGCGATGTGCCGGCGACCTATGCCGATACCGAAGACCTGCGGCGCGACGTTGGCTTTGCTCCGTCGACGCCGCTGGCCGAAGGACTGCAGCGCTGGGCTGACTGGTACCGCAGCTTCATACCGACACTGCAGCGCTGATGCGGCAAGGCCGATGCAGCAGCGGTGCTACGCAGTGATTTGTACCTGCGCAGCCCTCATCAGAGATCCACCGTCACCTGCTCACCCATCATCGGCACGCTGACATTCCAGTGCAGTTCGTGCTCGATGCGCCAGCGCAGCGCATCAGCAGCGGCCGGCTCACCGTGGGTCAGGTAAACCTGCCGCGGCGCCTTCTTCAGCGTCTTCAGCCACGCGATGATCTGCGATGCATCCGCATGCGCAGACATGTTCGGCAGCGAGACCACTTCGGCATTGATGCGGACTTCCTCGCCAAAAATGCGGATATCGCGCTCGCCAGCCACGAGGCGTGCGCCGCGTGTGCCGCCGGCCTGAAATCCGGCGAATACGATACTGCTGCGCCGGTCAGTACCGTGATTGCGCAGATGATGCAGGATGCGTCCGCCGGTGGCCATGCCGCTGGCCGAGATGATAATCGCCGGATAGTTCAGCGAATTCAACGCGCGCGACTCGTCGACCGTGCGGCAGAACTTCGCGACATGTCCGAGGCTGCGGCACTCGTCATGCGACAGACGGTGCTCTTCATGATGCCGCTGGTAGATCGTCGTCGTGTCGATTGCCATCGGGCTGTCGAGAAAGACGGGCAGGTCCGGAATCCTGCCCGCACGTTTGAGCTGCGAAATCAGGAACAGCAGGTTTTGCGCGCGACCGACCGCGAATGAAGGCACGATCACCATGCCGCCACGGGCAGCGGTACGCGAGATCACGTCGGCAAAGGCATCCGCGCTTTCGTCATCGCCGTGGCTGCGGTCACCATAGGTCGACTCGATCACCAGGGTATCGCCGGTCTCGATCGGCACCGGCGGGCGCATCACCGGATCATCAGGACGGCCGATATCGCCGGAGAACAGCAGGCTGCCGCGCTCGCCGTGGAATTCGGCGAAGCTCGCGCCGAGAATATGACCGGCGTGCCGCAGCCGCAGCTTCAGGCCGCCGAGGTCGAGCATCTGGTCAAAAGGCAGTGGCCTCAGGCTGTGCAGCGCGCGCCGCGCATCGTCCTCGGTGTACAACGGCAGTGCAGGATCGTGCTTCGAGGTCTTGTGCCGGTTCGCAAACGCCGCATCGTCTTCCTGCAAATGGCCGCTGTCGGGCAACAGCAGCCCGCACAGATCGATCGTTGCCGGCGTCGCATAGACCGGCCCCTGAAATCCCTGCCGCACCAGCAGCGGCAGCGCGCCGGAATGGTCGAGGTGCGCATGGGTGAGCACGACCGCGTCCAGGCTCTGCGGATCGACCGGCAACGGCTGCCAGTTCAGCAGCCGCAGGTTCTTATAGCCCTGGAACAGGCCGCAGTCGACCAGCACCTTGCGACCCGCATGCTCAAGCAGGTATTTCGATCCGGTCACGGTGCCGGCGGCACCCAGAAAGGTAAGCTTCATGAAAGCCTTTGCCCGATTGGTCTAATGGTGCAAACATTGTAATCGACTACCCATTGCAGAATTCACGGATCTACGCATGAGCGAACGCAACGCAGCGCAGGGACTCACTTCGGCTGTCGCCGCACGCCGCCTCGTCGAAGAGGGACCGAATGTGCCGCAGGCATCGCAGCGGCGACCGCTGCGCTTGATCGTGTTTGAAGTCGCCAGCGAACCGATGTTCCTGTTGCTACTGGCCGCCGGCGCCGTCTACCTGCTGGTCGGCGACCAGTTTGAAGCGCTGGTGCTGACCGGCTTCGTGCTGGCGATCATGGCCATCACGATTTTCCAGGAGCGCCGTACCGACAACGCACTGGCCGCGCTACGCGAACTGTCGAGCCCGCGCGCGCTGGTCGTGCGTGACGGCAGCCCGGTGCGCATCCCCGGCCATGAAGTGGTGCGCGGCGACTTGCTGCTGGTCGGTGAAGGCGACCGCGTGCCAGCTGACGGCGAGCTGCTTGATGCGCACGATCTGGCGATCGATGAATCCATGCTGACCGGCGAATCGATCCCGGTTGCACGCGTCGCCGGCGATGCGGTGCATGCCGGCACCCTGGTCGCGCAAGGTCAGGGCATGGTGCGTGTCAGCGCGATCGGCAGCCGGACTGCGATGGGGCGTATCGGCGAATCGCTGGCCGGTATCGCGCTCGAGGCATCGCCGCTGCGCCGCGAGATGGCCGGACTGACACGCCGCATCGCCATCGCCGGCGTACTGATGGCGCTTGCCTTGTCAGCGACTTACTGGTGGCTGCGCGGCGGCGTCGCGGATGCGGCGTTAGCGGGCATTGCCCTGGCCATGTCGCTGCTGCCGCAGGAGTTCGCGGTGATCATGATTATTTTCTTTGCGTTCGCCGCACGTCGCCTCGGCCGTCACGATGTGCTGACGCGGCGGCTGGATGCGATCGAAACCCTCGGCGAAACCACGGTACTGTGCGTGGACAAAACCGGCACGCTGACACAGAACCGGATGGACGTCGTCGCGCTGGTGGCCGGGACCGGCGAGAGCATAGCGGATCTCGATGCCGCCGATGCGAGCGGTGCACTGTCGCCTGCACAGGCCGATGTGCTGCGCTGCGCGGTATTAGCCAGCGAGATCGAGCCGCACGACGCCATGGAAAAGGCCATCCTCCGGCGCGCAGCCGCTGCCGGCGCCGCATTGCCAGTACCGGCGGGCTGGACACTCGTCCATGAATATGAACTCTCACCGCAGCTGCCGGCGATGACACATGCATGGCATGGCGATGACGCGAATACCGCAGCAACGACGACAGCAACTACCGCAGCGACGGTTGCCATCAAGGGGGCACCGGAAGCGGTGGCTGCGCTGTGTGCGCTGTCGGCAGACGAGGCGGCGCGGGTCGCGCGCGCGGCGGCGCAGCTGGCCGAGCGCGGCTTGCGCGTGCTTGGCATTGCGCAAGCCACCCATGAGCGTGCACTGCCGTGGCCGGATAGTCCGCAGGGTTTTCGTTTCCACTGGCTTGGACTACTCGCACTGGCCGATCCGCTGCGACCGGAGGTCCCCGCGGCGATCGCGCGTTGCCGGCACGCTGGCATACGGCTGGTGATGATCACCGGCGATCATCCGCGCACCGCACTGGCGATCGCCCGCGAAGCCGGATTGCCAGCCAACAGCGTGGTGACCGGCGCGGAACTCGCACAGATGGACGGTGCGGCACTACAGCGCGCAGCGTGCGAGGTCGGTGTGTTCGCACGTGTCAGGCCCGAGCAAAAGCTGGTGCTAGTGGATGCACTGAAGCGGCAGGGCGAGGTGGTCGCCATGACCGGCGACGGTGTCAATGACGCGCCGGCGCTGAAAGCTGCGCACATCGGCGTGGCGATGGGCCAGCGCGGCACCGACGTGGCGCGCGAAGCCGCGGCGCTGGTGCTGCTGAAGGATGATTTTGACTCCATCGTGCAGGCCATACGCACGGGCCGGAGCACCTTCGCGAACATGCGGCAGGCGATGGTGTACACGGTCGCGGTGCACATACCGATCGCCGGACTGGCGGTACTGCCGCTGCTGTTCGGTCTGCCGCTGCTGCTGGCGCCGGTGCATATCGCTTTTCTTGAGCTGGTGATCGATCCGGCCTGCTCAATCGTGTTCGAGGCCGAGGACGCCGGCGACACCTTGATGCAGCAACCACCACGCAGCGCTGCCGAGCCGCTGCTATCGCGCACCGATGCACTGCGCAGCATTGTCTTCGGCCTGCTGACGACGGCCGGCGCTTTCGGTGCGTATGCGCTTCTTCTGGCCGGCGGCCAGGACCCGCGCAGCGCAGCAACCAGTGCGTTCGTGCTGATGGTCGTGGCGAACGTACTGCTGATCCTTCCGAACCGTCATGCTCGACCGGGTTGGCGCTGGTTGTGGTCACAACTGCCGCCAGTGTCGCTGTGGGTAATGGGTGGTACCGTCACTGCACTGTGGGTGGTCACGCAAATCGAACCCGTCGCACGTGCGTTCCGCTTTGCGCCACTCTCGTTCGGCGACTGGATTGTCAGCGCACTCGCTGGAGTGGCGATGCTGCCCATGTACCTGCTCGCACGCCGGCTGCTGCGTCCGGAGCGAACGGCGCCGCGCCGCTGATCTTTCAGGCCCGGACGGCCGGCGGAGTGTCGGCCGTGTCCGGCGGGCACACACAGTAGCGTGCCTTGCCGGTCGTTTTAGCTTCGTACATCGCGTGATCTGCTGCTTTAAGCAGCGCGTCGGCGTCCTGCGCGTGCGTCGGATATACTGCGACTCCGATCGAGCAGCTGACATTCAGCCTGGCCCAGTGCGCAAAAGTATCCGATGACGCGAAGGCTTTCACCACCTGCGCCGCCACCAGCTCGGCGTCGGCATCGCGCTCCAGGTTTTCGAGCAGCACCGTGAACTCGTCGCCGCCAAGTCGCGCGACATGGTCGCTCGACCGCACCGCGCGCTTTAAGCACAGCGCGGCCGCACGCAAGAGCTCATCGCCGGCCGCATGTCCCTGCGTATCGTTGATGATCTTGAAGTTGTCCAGGTCGATGAACAGCAGCGCGACTCGTTTTCGCGCTGCGCGTGCGCGCTGCAGCGCGCCGGGCATGTAGTCGTTCAGCCAGCGTCGGTTCGGCAATCCGGTGAGGGTATCGGTCACGGCCAGCGAAGCCAGCGCCTGCTCGTGCAGCTTGGCATCCGTGATGTCGCGGATCGTGACGGCGATACCGTCGCCGGAGCGCACGGCCCTGCGATGGAACCAGCCCGGCTGGTGTATCTCATTTCCGCCGATCAGGAACTCAGCCTCGATAAACCGCTCGCGGAATGCCTGATTGAAGAAATCCATCATCTGCAGCCGCTGCTCGCCCTGATAGGTCTGCGACACGCAGCGCCCGATCAGCTTTTCACGCGGCATCCGGTACAGCGCGGCTGCGCGTTCATTGCAGTCCTCGACACGATAGTCAACAACTGTGCTATCCGCGGCACGCACCGGTTCAACCATGAGAAAAGCTTCGCGCGCGCCGTCGACTGCAAGACGGAAAGTCGCGCGCACACGCTCCGCTTTGCGCCGGCGCTCGGCATTCCGGATCGCAGTGACGCAGCCGACCACCGCGGCGACCACCACCAGCAAGGACGTGACAGTGGCGAACAGCAGCCAGGCCAGTCGGGTCGGCGCGTATGGTGCCTCGGAACTCGCCTCAGTAATCGCGGCCACCGCAATCAGCGGATAGTCGTCGATCTTTTTCCACGCAATGTAGCGCGGCTGCCTGTCAATAAAATGCGAGCCTGGCTCTGCGCGGACGCCCTGCGGCCGGTCGAAATGCGGATCGACATGAAAGAAAGGATCGAGTCGCTCGCGGTTGGCGGCAGTTTTCAGCACCAGCATCGGCCCGGACACCAGGCTCACCGATACAAAGTCACCGGTATTAAATTCGTCTTCATTACTGAGACTGGCGAGGTAGCTGGGCTCGGTCGACACCATCATCACACCGGCAAAGTTACCGCGCGCATCGTTCACACGCCGAGTAAAGCGTATCGTGCGCCGGCCGGTCATCCCGCCAACACCCATCGACGGCGGGTTGATGTGGAGCGAGGTGTCGGGGTTGTCGCGATGATAGGAGAAGAAATCAAGCGCACTCATGTCGAGGCCAACCGAGGCCTTGCGCCATGAGCTCCAGATCCTCCCATCCGCACCGATCGCGGCCGGGTAGGTCGGCGTGTGATGCATCGCCTTTTCGTACTGGTCGGGCAGGTTGAGCTGCACGCCCATGTTCTGCCACTGGTATTTGACGGTCAACGAGATCTGGTCGATCTGCTTTACCGTGCGCAGCAATTGCTCTGCATAGATACGTGCGCGGGAGGACGCCAGCTTCGTCGCCTCGGCATGGATCGCGCGCAGGTCGTAGTGCAACTTGGCCAGCGTACCGCCCCAGATCAACAGCAGGATCACGAGCGCCGAGGCCACCCACATTAGCTGGATAGTGCGATGGTTGCGAATCGCTTCGCGATCGGGCTCGAACACTCGGTCCATGGCGGCGCAGTCGGTGGGTTCGCGACGGCAGCCGGAAAATGCGCGCTATCGCAGTTAATCTACTATTTTTATAATCTCGTCGAGTGTACCAAAGACTGTGCGCAGTCTGCAGCGAGGACCGGTCCGGCTGCTCAGCACGCAGCGCCAGGCAGCATTTGAAGGCTGCCATAAACCGACGTCGGCAACGATGGGGGGCGGGTCAGCGCCACGATGGCGGCAGCCGGTACTGCCGGCGATATCACGTGTCCCTGTATCTCATCGCAGCCGATTGCCTGCAGCAGCCGCAGTTGCTCGATGGTCTCCACACCCTCAGCGACAACACGCATGTCCAGCGCCGCGGCCATCGACACGATGGCTCGGTAGAGTAGCTCGCCCTCCGAATTCTGTGCCAGCGAACGGGTGAACGCCTGGTCGACCTTGAGCACATCGACATCCAGCCGGTGCAGCTGAGCCAGCGACGAATAGCCGGTGCCGAAATCGTCGATCATCAGCCGTATACCCAGCGCGCGTATGGCGTCCAGCTCGCGCGACGTGGACGCGCCGCGATCCACCATCGCCGATTCGGTGATCTCGACTTCGAGCAGCGACGCCGGCAATGCGTGCTGCCGCAGCACGGCAGCAAGGCAGGCGGCGGTTTGACCTGTCTGTAACTGCCGCGGCGAGACATTGACCGATACCGGCACAGGGACGAGGCCCTGCGCGCGCCATTGCGCCAGCTGCCGCCCGACCTGCGCGATCACTATCTCGCTGATCGGCACAATCAGCCCGGCCTCCTCCGCCACACTGATGAATTCGCTGGGAGGCAGCAAACCGCGATCGGGATGCTGCCAGCGTACCAGCGCCTCCACACTGCTCAGGCAGCCGGTGCGGGTGCTGACACGCGGCTGGTAGTACACGACGAATTCGCCACGCTCGATCGCCAGCCGCAACGCATGCTCCTCGCCAAGCCGCCGCATCAGCAAATCCGACAGCATCGCGTGATAGAAGTGATGACATCCCTTGCCGGCCGACTTGGCTGCATACATCGCCACGTCTGCATGCTTGAGCAGGCTGTCGGCGTCGGTGCCGTGATCTGGAAACAGGCTGATGCCAACCGATGCCGATATGCGATTGCCTGCGGTGCCGGCCAGTGCGAAGGGTTGGGTCAGTTGCTCGATGATGCCGGTGGCGATGCGCGCGACCGCTTCTTCCGATTCGACGTTTTCTAGTACCACCGTGAATTCGTCGCCACCAAGCCGTGCGACGCGGTCACTGGCGCGCACCGTCTCGCTGATGCGAGCTGCCGCCTGTAGCAGTAGCTCGTCGCCGGCCAGATGTCCGAGGGTGTCATTGACTTCCTTGAAGTTGTCCAAATCGATGAACAGCAGCGCCAGCCTGCCGTTGCCGCGGGCTGCACGCTTGACGGCCGCCGGCAGGAAACTCATCAGCCAGCGTCGGTTCGGCAGTTTGGTCAATGGATCATTATTGGCCATGTCGGCCAGCGCCTGCTCCTGAGTTTTCAGTTCGGAGATGTCACGCAGGGTCAGTGCAATGCCGGCGCCGGAGTAAACCACGCGACGATAGAGCCAGGTCGCGCGCATCCAGCTCTGCGCCGGTACGCGCAGTTCATCTTCATAAATCCCGGTAACACAAGCGCGCTTGCAAATCGCCAGCATTTCAGCGCGGGCGCCGTGTGGTATCGCCTCACTGGCACGGCGGCCGACCAGCTGGCTACGGGCCAGTCGGAACAGCGCGGCCGCACGGTCATTACAGTCCTCGATACGGAAGTCGCGCATCTCACCGCGCTCGTCGAGCAGCAGCGACAGCATATAGAAGCCTTCGTTGGCAGCATCCGTCGCCATCCGGTAGGTATGGCGTACCGCTTCCTCAGCACGCTGTCGACGTGCAAAGCGTACCGAGATCGCGATGCCGATCAGTCCCAGCAGCAACAGAAACATCGTCGCAATCATCGCGCCTACGCGGTAACCGCGGGCTACCACGTAATGCTCAGCGAGCACATTCTCTTCGGTCAGCCCGGCAATGGCTACCAGCTGGTAAGGCGTGATCTGATGCCATGCCACATAGCGTGCGCGGCCGTCGACAAATTTATCCCCGCTGTCGAGCCGCACTCCTTGCAACTGACTAAAGACCGGTGGATCGCTATAGAACACGCGGCTTTTCTGTACACCGTGTCCCAGCCGTGTCGCGAGGAGCGTACCGTCCATCAGGCGCGCAGTGATGAAATCGTTCTCACCCTGCTGCGAGCCATCCTGTTCCGCGGCCATGAAATCGGGAGATACCGACACGACGACCACGCCGGCGAAGCGGCCGTCTGGCCGCTCGATCCGGCGAGAGAAGCGAATGACCGGCCGCCCTTGTAATACGCCAAATCTCGGTCCGGAGATCAGCAGGCCACTGCAGCATTTCACGCTGTGCTTCTTGAAAAAGTCGGTGTTTGAAAAATTTGCGCCGCTCCCTTGCGGGAAGGACGTGCGCACCGACACGCCGCGTTCATCGATCACTGCGACAACGAAATCATGGTCGGAAGGGAACATGCCACGTTGGCGATCGCGTTGCAGATCGACACCCGATGGCGCGTCCAGCCACGCAAACGCAATCATTCGCGTGAGCCGGTCGATCTGCGCGGACAGTTGCGCGAGTTGAGCGGTATAGGTGTTGGTGATCGCGACGGCATGATGCATCGCGGTGTGCTGCTTCTCCTGCTTGTCGCGCGCAACCTGGGTTTCGGTCACTGCCCACAGCAGTCCAATCAGGAATAACAAGCCAACGATCCAGGTCACCAGCCTGAACAGGTCAGACAGGGCCCCCGGATAATCGACCCGCAATAAACGCTGCGGCCAGGTCAATCGCCTCTCCTTCGCATTTGGTGCGATATTCGTTCAGGATGAAATGCCGGCAGACGCGATGATGGCAATAAGAAAATAAAAAAATCTGCACCAGGTTTGTGCTAAATCATGTAAAGACAGTGGCGGGAACGCCAATGTGCGCGCTTTGCCGCGAATAAGTTTCTTGCCTGTAAGCGCGGTGTCCGCATCGGCGGGAGACTGGCGACCACGATCGCGACCGGCAGCAGGCAGCCGTGGCAGCGTATTGATTCAACACAGGCTCACGGCCACACAGGGTCATTGCCGCTCACGCTGCAGCAGTGCGGCGCAGGGACGCTGGTCCTCCGCGCCGGGGCTGATCAGCACCAGCAGGCCGGCCAGCGGCGCGGCCGCAGCACCGAGCACCACTGCCGCGCCGGCCTTCAGCGTGATACGACGTCGGTCAACCTCAACCTGCGGATCAGCGAACTGCCGCGCACAAACAGCGGCGAGCGCAGCGACAGTACGCGCAGGCCTTTGCTCTGCGGATGAATGGTCAGATCGTAACGTTCGCTCTGCAGATTGATCGCGCCGTCGACAGTCAGGGTGGCGTCCGGCGAATCGAGCATGAACACGCGCGATTCCAGTCGAAGGTGGCGATCAGCACCAGTAGCAATAGCAGCAGCGCGGCCAGTACGGCGAACACATAGCCGGTAATGCGCAGGGAGGGGAACATGCCGATTGGACAGGAAAACGGCAAGCGGGGTTCTGGCACGACAGGCTTGGAACTGTCCGCGGCTTGGTATCGCTCCCATGCGCTCCGGCCGATTCTGTGTGGATCCAGAGCGTTTTGACTCAAGTCAATTTTTACCGGTCGGCGAATTGATACATTCAGAATAATGATTCGATTCTTTGGATAAACCATGATGAAAAATATCCTCGTACCGACCGACGGAACGTCGGGTATCGACGGGCCGCTGAAGGCTGCGCTCGACATCGCGAAAAAAACCGGCGGCAAGATCGTCGCGCTGACGGTCGCCAATGAATTGCCGATCGATCCGTCGGCCAACACCATGCCTGCCAGCGAATGGGAGAAGTACGAAAAATATCTGCGTAGTGAGGCGACGAAGCATCTGGTGACCGTCACCGATGCAACGGCCGAGGCCGGTGTACGCTGCGAGACCGTTGTTGAGCAGAGCGATGACGCAGCGGAAAAAATTATCGAAGTAGCGCAGCGGATGAAATGCGATGCGATCTTCATGGCCTCTCATCGCAAGAGCAAGCTGATGCAACTCTTCGTTGGCAGCTCGACGCAGAAAGTGCTGGCACACGCGAGCATCCCGGTGATGGTGTTCCGTTAGAGAGTGTGGGGCTCCCGCCGGGCCCGCATCCGGAACCCCCGCACCCCGGCAATGTCTCGCCGATCGTCAAGTCGGATTTCTCCACAAGTAGCAGCACGCGGGATCGCACCGTTCCGCCCCCCCTCCTTTCACCGCCGCAGCCCCCTGGCTGACTCCACTGCGGTCGTGTTCCCATCCGATGGCTGCCCGCCGTCTTCTTGCGTTACCGATGTACTAGAGCGCATCTATTTCGCATCAGTCGCAACCCATGAAGCACTCTCTGCCGACGCAATCTCACCCGGACGATGGCAGGAGTCAACGATTCACATCCTGTAACGGTTCGCTGTAGGCCTTGCGCGCCAGCGCAGCCGTTCACTGCAGGATCTTCGACAACCCAGAGGGAGAGACACAGTGAAAATAGCGACCATCGCGACCATCGGAACCCTGCTGCTGGTAGCAGGCGGGGCCAATGCCAATGAGGAGCTGGCCCGACTCAGCAACAACCCGGCTAACTGGGCAATGCAGGCCGGGAATTTCGCCAATCATCGCTACAGCGAACTCAGCCAGATCAACAAGGGCAACGTCGGCAAGCTGAAAGTGGCCTGGACCATGTCCACCGGCGTGCTGCGCGGGCACGAAGGCTCGCCACTGGTGATCGGTGACAGCATGTATATCCATACGCCATTCCCTAACAAAGTCTTCGCGATCGATATCGAGACACAGAAGATCCGCTGGAAGTATGAACCGCGGCAAGAAAGCGCCGTGATATCGCAGATGTGCTGCGACACTGTCAATCGCGGTCTCGCCTATGCGGATGGCAAGGTCATACTGCAGCAGGCCGACAGCACGCTGGTCGCACTTGATGCGAAGACGGGTAACATCGTCTGGAGCGTGAAGAACGGCGATCCGAAACTCGGCGCCGTGAACACCAATGCGCCGCATGTGTTCGGCAACAAGGTCATCACAGGTATCTCCGGCGGCGAATGGGGCGTGCGCGGCTACCTGACCGCTTACAACCTCGCTGACGGTAAACTCGCATGGCGTGGCTACAGCACCGGTCCCGATGACGAAATGCTGGTCGACCCGGACAAGACCACGACCTGGACCGATGGCAAGGTCGCGCCGGTCGGGAAGAACTCGTCGCTGAAAACCTGGCAGAGCGACCAGTGGAAAATCGGCGGCGGCACCACCTGGGGCTGGTACAGCTATGACCCGGCACTGAACCTGATCTACTACGGCACCGGCAATCCGTCGACCTGGAATCCGTCGCAGCGGCCGGGCGACAATCGCTGGTCGATGGCAATCTGGGCGCGCGACCTCGATACCGGCCGCGTGAAGTGGGTGTACCAGATGACGCCGTTCGACGAATGGGATTTCGACGGCATCAACGAGATGATCCTCGCCGACATTCCGCATAAGGGCAAGATGCGCAAGGTGCTGGTGCACTTCGACCGCAATGGTTTCGGCTACACACTGGACCGCGTGACCGGCGAGCTGCTGGTGGCCGAGAAGTTTGATCCGGCCGTCAACTGGGCCACGCATGTGGACATGAAGAGCGGTCGCCCGCAGGTCGTGCCGAAATACTCGACTGCGCAGAACGGGCCGGATGTCGATACCAAGGGCATCTGTCCGGCGGCACTCGGATCGAAGGACCAGCAACCCGCTGCCTATAACCCGAAGACCAAGCTGTTCTATGTGCCGACCAATCACGTCTGCATGAACTACGAGCCGTTCAAGGTCGACTATGTGCCCGGCCAGCCCTACGTCGGTGCGACGCTGTCCATGTTCCCGGCGCCGAAAAGCCATGGCGGCATGGGCAACTTCATTGCGTGGGATGCAAGCGCCGGCAAGATCGTCTGGTCGCTGCCGGAAAAATTCTCGGTCTGGTCCGGTGCACTGGCGACGGCCGGCGACATCATCTTCTACGGTACGCTGGAAGGCTATCTGAAAGCCGTCGACCTGAACGGCAAGGAGCTGTTCCGGTTCAAGACACCATCGGGCATCATCGGCAACGTGTTTACCTATATGCACAAGGGTAAGCAGTATGTCGGCGTGTACTCCGGCATCGGCGGCTGGGCCGGCATCGGCATGGCCGCCGGGCTGCAGCAGGACACGGACGGTCTGGGCGCCGTCGGCGGCTACCGTGAGCTGAACAACTACACGACCCTCGGCGGCGTGCTGACCGTGTTCACGCTGCAATGACATCGGCCATCTGAAACATGAGGTCATCGATCATGCTGCGTGCAACCGTCATTCTGTCCTCGCTGCTCGCCTTCGCCGTGGCAGCACACGGCGAGGAAATCCGAACCGAGCTATACACGGTGATCGATGGCACCCATGTCGACGAACGCACGCTGGGCGGCTTCAAAGCCTGGCGTGCGGCCGCCTGCGCACGTTGCCATGGCGCAGATCAGGAGGGCCTGGTCGGCCCGTCATTGATCAACAGCCTGAAAGTGCTTAGCAAGAGAGAGTTCATCACTACCGTCACTGAGGGGCGACTCGACAAAGGCATGCCGTCCTTCAAGGGGGATCAGCAGCTGATCGATCGCATCGATCAGCTGTATGCCTACCTGAAGGGTCGCTCGAACGGCCATATCACGCGCGCCAAAGTGGAAGGGATCAACTGAAATGATGCTGATGAAACGGGGGACACCGGCCGCCATTGTGCGCCGGCTACATCGGCTGCTTCGGCTGCGATCGCTGGCACTTATTGCCTGCATCGCCATGGCCAGGCCGGCCAGTGCCGATATGCCAGGCTATCCGACGCTCGACCGCGTGATGTTCGTCGATGCCTGCATGCAGCAGAATACCGAACGGCCGCGCCAGGAACTGATTTACAAATGCGTGTGCGTGTTCGACCAGCTTGCCGATGAGTTTTCTTATGAAGAGTTCAGTGCATTGCAAACTGCGTCGCTGGCTCTCACCATGACGGGCGAGCGCGGACGCGTGATGCGCACCGACAGCATGCGCACGCAGGCAAATCGCTTTCGCGCCGTACTGGAGACGGCAAAAAGCGCGTGCCTGCTGAGCCGCTGATGGTAAGGAAACCCTTTGCCGGCGACTTGTGACGATGGTTTCTTACAGCCGGACACAATTTCCCGCTTTACCGGCAATTTCCGCTGCGTATACTCGATTCGTCTATCGACGCAAAAGGAAACTGCCATGAAGACCCGAATCGCCGCGCTTGTCCTGCTATCCGTTGCTGCCGGCAGCGCTTCCGCCGACAGCGGTGATGTACTGGCTGGCGCTATCGTCGGCGCAGTGATCGGCAGCGCGATCGGATCGGCTTCCGGGGCATCGGTCGGCGTGCATTACGGTATGCCGCCGCCGGTCAGCTATGGTCCACCGCACGTCGTCTATGCTCCACCGCCGGTGTTTTACGGTCCGCCGGCTGTCGTCGGCTATGCGCCGCCGCCACCGATGGTGGGTTACGTACCGCCGCCACCGGTAATGGTCTATCCGGTACCCCGCGTCTACTACAGTCCGCCGGCCTGGCGCGGTTCGCACTGGCAGGGCTATGGTCACGGTCATCGGCATCATCACCGACGCGACTTCGATGATGGTCGCCGGTGGCACGGCCATCGCTGATGACGGTAAAACGACCTACGCTGTGACTGCGAGTTCAAGCCGGTCGAATGGCGGCAACACCGACCGGTGCAACAACTCCGGCACTTGGTCGGCCGGCAGCGGACGCGAGATCAGGTAACCCTGCAATTCATCGCAACCCATTGCGCGCAGCTGCCGCAACTGCGGCAGCGTCTCCACACCTTCGGCTACGACGGTCATCTCGAGCGCTTCGGCCATCGAGATAATCGCGCGGTACAGCAGCTCGCCTTCTGATCCCTCGGACAGCGCGGTGGTGAAACCGCGATCGACCTTCAGCACATCGACATCGAGCCGATGCAATTGCGCCAGCGACGAGTGGCCGACGCCAAAGTCGTCAATCATCAGACGTATGCCGCCGTCGCGCAGTGCGTCGAGCTGCTGCACCACGATCAGACTACGGTCGACCACCGCCGATTCAGTGACCTCCACCTCGACCAGCGACGGCTCGACCTGATGCTCGCGCAGCGCATGCATCAGCGCATCGGCCAGATGGCCATTACGCAGCTGCAGCGGCGATACATTCACCGACACCGGCACCGGCCGCTCGCCATCAGACTTCCAGCGCGCGATCTGGGCAACCACCTCGCGCATCACCCAGTCGCCGATCGGCACCACCAGGCCGGTATCTTCGGCGAGATCGATGAATTCGCCGGGCACGATCACACCGCGTTCCGGATGCCGCCAGCGGATCAGTGCCTCGAAACTGGACAGGCGTCCGCTTCGGGCCTCGACACGCGGCTGATAGTGGACCACGAACTCGCTGCGCTCGACGGCCTGCCGCAGCGCGCGCTCGCGGCTCAGTCGCAGCAACAGCGCCTCGGACATCTCCGGCTGGTAAAAATGATGGCGTCCCTTGCCGGCGGCCTTGGCCGCGTACATCGCGACGTCGGCATGCTTGAGCAGCGGCTCGGCCGCATCGCCGTCGCGCGGAAACACGCTGATGCCGATCGACGCACTGATCAGATTGCCACCGCCGGCTATCAGTGTGAATGGCGTCTCCAGCGCACTCACGATCGACTGTGCCACATGCGCAATATCGGCATCCGTATCAACATGCTCCAGTACCACCGTGAACTCATCACCCCCGAGCCGGGCGACGTGATCGCTCGCACGCACCGTATGGCGTATACGTTGCGCGGCCTGCTGTAGCAGTTCGTCGCCGGCCTCATGTCCCAGCGTATCGTTGACGGTCTTGAAATTATCCAGGTCGATGAAGAGCAGCGCGAGCCGCCCATTGCTGCGTGCCGCACGGCTCAGCGCCGTCGGTAGAAAGGCCTGCAGCCAGCGACGATTCGGCAGCTGCGTCAGCGCATCATTGTTGGCCATGTCGGCCAGCGCCTGTTCATGTGCCTTCACGTCGGAAATGTCCCGCAGCGTCAGTGCAATGCCGGATTCGAAGCGCACCGCGCGGCGAAACACCCAGGACGCCCCCATCCAGCCGGATGGCACGCGAAATTCATCTTCGTATTGCCCGTGGGCGATGGCCTTCTCGCACAAGCTGACCAGATCCCGCCAGTGCGATGTTGCGAGCACGCTGCTGGCCAGCGCGCCGATCAGACGCCGTGATGTGGTGTTCAACAATTCTGCCGCGCGCTCATTGCAGTCTTCCACCAGCAGGTCCGTCAGACGTCCGTGCCGGAACTGCGGCCGCAGCATGTAGAAGCCTTCATTGGCAGCGTCAGTCGCAATGCGATAAGTGAGCCGTACTTCTTCCTCCATGCGCCGACGTGCCTCCAGCTTCGAGAACAGCACGACACCACCGGCGGCCAGTGCCACCAGTAGTGCGATGACGGTCGCGGCATTGATTCGGTAGGTGCGCGCGAGCTGACTGAACGCGGCGAGCGCATCTTCCTCAGACAATCCGGCCAGCGCAACGATCGGATAACCTGGGATATGCCGCCATGCAACGAAGCGCGCCCGACCATCGCGAAATAGCACCGCCGACTCCAGCCGGACGCCGCGCAGCGAGATAAATATCGGATCTACCTTGTAGAAGACCCGACGGGCGTCCCCGCTCTGACCGACCTTGGTTGCCAGCAGCGGACCAATGTCCAGACGTGCGCTGACAAAATCACGGTCACCACGCAGCGCTTCGTCCTGAAAGGTCGCTAAGAAATCCGGCGCGACTGACACGAACACCACGCCGTCAAAGCGACCGTCCTCGCGTCCAATCCGGCGCACGAAGCGAATCACGTTGCGGCCGACCCAGGGACTGGGAGCGACCGGATAGACAGTCAGGCCGATACAGCAGCCGGCACGCTGTGTCTGGAAAAACGTGTAGTCGGCAATATTGAGATTGCCGCTCAGCCGCAGCGAACTGCGCACTATATTCCCGTCAATATCAGCGATGAACACGAAGAAGTCGTTACGACCCGGGAACAGACCACGGCGCTGGTCCCGTGCCAGATCGACGGCTTCCGGATGGTCGCGCCACGTAAACTCGATACGCCGCATCAAACGATCGATCTGTTCGGACACATACTGCAGCTGGGCCGCATAGGAATTTGCCAGAGACTCCGCCTGCCGCATCGCGTCGCGGCGCGCGATTGCCTCTTCGCGCGCGAGCCGGTCTTGCGTGCCAAGCATGACCGCGGCAATGACCAGCAACACGGTGGCCAGCCACAGTGCAGATGCCCAGAAGCCGCGCTCTGTGGTCGGCAGATACTCCCGGCGCATGGGCCTGATGTCTGCACTCGTCACCCTTGATCCTTCGTTTCGTCCTGCCACACAAGTTGGCAGTGCGCATGGTCGAAAGGTTCCTGATAAATATTCGCGTCCCCGGTCAATCGAGCACAAATGCCATAACGCAGGCCGCTGCACACTGCGAATACAAACCGGAAAAAATGACAAGGAGACCATGCGGATATTTCTCGCCCTCGCCGCCTTCTGTGCGGCGACAGCCAGTGCAAACACGATAGCCGCGAGCTTCACGGCACTGCCGGTGTCCTATGCGGAAACGGCGCTGACTCATCTGGACGACAGCGGTCGGGCTTCCGGCTATCTGCAGCGCAATGGCGGCGTGCAGCTGCCGCTATCGGTGTCGGTATCAGCTGTGCGAGTGGCATCACCCAATAATTTTTTCGGAAGCGATGCAAGCGCATGGACGCTGCTGCGCACCGCGTCGGCAAACAACCGGGGGGTGGCTGCCGGACATGCCGTCATCGCCGGCCAGTCGTTTGCATGGACCTGGAACGGCGCACCGGCGATACGCTTTCCCGTACCTGCCGGTGCCACGATCGACACCGCAGCCGGACCTGCGGACGACGGCAGCTTCGCTGCCAGCGGCTATGATCCGGCCACGGCAGAACAGCAGCTACTGTACTGGCAGCCGAATGGCAGCCGCTCCGTGCTGTACCGCACCGTAGGTGTGAAGACCGGCATGCAATTGTTCGGCATGTCGTCCACTGGCCTCGTCGGCGCGATCGAGCGCGATGGCATCCTGCTCACGCCGGTGCTATACGACGGCCAGTGGCATTCGCTGCCGTTCGACTATCTGAACTGCGGCTGCGAAGCCCTGCGTGTGAATGCCCGCGGCCAGATCCTGATGTCGCCGCGCACCGGCACACCGGGTGATCCCCGCGGCTATCTCGTGTCACGCGCAGGCATCACCTTGCTGCCGCGCGCGGACGTGCAGACTCACTATACCGATCTGAACGATTTCGGCGACGTGGTCGGCAATGCCAGTCGCGGGCCCATCGTGATCATCGATGGTGTGCTACATGACCTGAATGCTTACGCCGGCAGTGCGGCCGTCGGCTGGCGCTTACTGAGCGCCGCCGCCGTCAACAATCGCCGGCAGATCATCGGCGCCGGCATCTGGCGCGGACGCACGCGCTGGTATCTGCTCAGCCTGCGCTAAGCCAGGCGCAGCAAGTTCCCCCGAAAAGCGCGACTGCAGACCAGCGCGACGGTATGATGATGTCTGGAACCGCCGCAGCGCGGCGGCATCGAGTCTGCCCGACAAAAACAACGCCTCACCGGACAACGGATTCCCCATGCAAGCCTCCTCTCGTAACGTCACGACCAGCAACAGCGCCACCACCGGCAACAGCAACGGCGAAAGAGAAAAGCTGAAGCTGAAAGTCAGGCGCGTCGCGATCGATACGCATCTGGAAAACGTCGTCTACCTGCATCGTGACTGCAGCGTGTACCGCACCGAGGGTTTTCGCGCACTGTCGAAGATCGAGGTTGTCTGTAACGGACGCAGCGTAAAGGCGACGCTGAATGTTGCCGACGATCCGTGCATCGTGTCGCCAGAGGAAGTCGGCCTGTCGGAGGATGCCTTCCGCCGGCTCGGTGTCGATGCCGGTGCGATGGCCAGCGTGCAGCATGCGGAGCGACCGGCATCGATCGGAGCACTGTTCCGCAAAATCAGCGGCGAGCGGCTCGACAAGCAGGATTACCACGCGATCGTGTCCGACATCGCCACCGGCCAATATACCAAGATCGAACTGACTGCCTTCCTGATCGCGACCAACGACGGCACGATGGACCGCGAGGAACTCTACTACCTGACCGACGCGATGGTCGCCAGCGGGCAGCGGCTGCAATGGCATGAGCACATGGTGGTCGACAAGCACTGCATCGGCGGCATACCGGGCAACCGTACCTCGATGCTGGTGGTGCCGATCGTCGCCGCGCACGGGCTGCTGTGCCCGAAGACGTCGTCGCGCGCGATCACGTCGCCGGCCGGTACCGCCGACACGATGGAAATGCTGGCCAATGTGAATCTGACGGAGAAGCGGATTTATGAGATCGTCCGCGAACACCGCGCCTGTCTTGCGTGGGGCGACACCGCCGACCTGTCGCCGGCAGATGATGTGATGATCTCGGTCGAACGGCCGCTGTCACTCGACTCGGTCACGCAGATGGTCGCATCAATCCTGTCGAAGAAAGTCGCGGCCGGTTCGACCCATCTGCTACTGGATATACCAATCGGCCCGTCAGCCAAGGTACGCTCGGTGCCGGACGCGCAGCGGCTGCGCAAACTGTTCGAGTACGTCGCATCGCGGATGCATCTGAAACTGGAAGTCGTCATCACCGATGGCAGGCAGCCGATCGGCCGCGGCATCGGCCCGGCATTGGAAGCACGTGATGTGATGCGCGTACTGGAGAATGATCCGCGTGCGCCGGAAGACTTGCGGCGCAAGGCACTGCACCTGGCCGGCCGCATGATCGAGTTCGATCCGGACGTGCGTGGCGGCGATGGGTTTGCGATCGCGCGCGATATCCTCGAATCCGGCCGCGCACTGGCGAAGATGCGCGACATCATCGATGCGCAGGGCGCCACCGGCTTTAACCATAATGATTTCCCGCTCGCGCGGCTGACCCACCAGGTGGTCGCACCACGCGACGGCATGGTGACGGCGATCGACAACCTGCTGATTGCGCAAGTCGCGCGGCTGGCCGGCGCACCCAAGGTGAGCAATGCGGGCGTCGAGCTGCTCCATAAACTCGGCGCGATGGTCGAGGCCGGCGACACGCTGTATGAGATTCACGCGGATTTCGCCAGTGACCTGATGTTCGCGAAACAGATGTGCGAGAAGCGCAGTGGCTACACCATCGGTGAACCGACTGAACTGCAGCATGCTTACCTGGAGTTCTGACGATGCATGACGGCGCAGTGCTGTATTTCGATGATGAGGCAGCGCCTGCACTGCGCTTCGCGCAGGCCGCCGGCATGACCGCATATGCAGTCGACCGGCACCGCTTCCCGGACGGCGAGCTGAAGCTGCGGCTGCCGCCAGTGCTGCCGCCGCGGGTCATTGTCTATCGTTCGCTCGCTTACCCGAATGAAAAGCTGGTCGAGCTGCTGTTCATCGCGCGCACTGCGCGCCGGCTCGGCGCGCAGGACCTGACGCTGGTATGTCCTTATCTCGCGTACATGCGGCAGGACATCGCTTTCCGCGAGGGCGAAGTGATCAGCCAGACCGTGATGGGTCAATTCCTAGCATCACTGTTCGATTCCGTCGTGACGGTCGATCCGCACCTGCACCGCGTAGCGACGCTGGGTGAGGCTGTGCCGGTGCGCCGTCCTGTGGTGCTCAGCGGTGCACCGCTGCTGGGCGACTATATCGTGCGCCAGCGGCCCGATGCCTTCCTGCTCGGTCCCGACAGTGAATCGGCGCAATGGATTGCGAGTGCGGCACGGACGCACGGTCTTGATAATGCCGTCTGCGAGAAAATACGGCACGGTGACCGCGAGGTAGACATCAACTTGCCGCAAGTCCCGCTGTCAGGCCGCGCCGTCGTGCTGCTCGATGACGTGGCCAGCAGCGGCCGCACACTCGCGCGTGCAGCACAGGCAGCGCTGCAGGCGGGTGCTGCGTCAGTGGATGTCGCGGTCACGCATGCGCTGTTTGCCGAAGATTCACTTCGCGTAATCCGCAACGCCGGCGTCAACGCGATCTGGAGCACCGACTGCATCGTGCATCCGACCAATGTGGTGCCGGTCAATCAGCTGCTCGCAGCAGCGCTGGCCACCGATCACCCCGCGTGAGACCCGGATCGGCAGACCATTAGAGCACGATGTCCTTCGCCGACAGCGTATCCACACCCGTCAGCTCGATCACGACATCGGCGATCTTGTCGCCATTGACGTCACCCGACAGCACCATGTTCCCGCCTTCCTGCATGACGCGCAGTTCACCGCTGGTTCCGCTGAACAGATCCACCTTCACGAACGTCTGATTGCCCGGACGCGTCGTATCGGCATCGATTTTGGATAGGATGATCTTATCCTCGCCGGTACGGAAATCGGTGATCACATCACGCACAGCGAGTACACCATCCATGCGCACATCCGAAAAATGGAAACGGTCCTTACCGGCACCGCCGGTAAGTTCATCGATACCGTCGCCGGCCACCAGCTTGTCGTTGCCCATGCCGCCGCTCCTGATCGAGGTGAGGCCATAGACTGTCAGCGTGGATGAAACCTCATTGGACACAGCCAGCAGTGCCTGCCCGGTCGCGCTCGCAGCCGCCGACACATACGCCAGCCCCTCGGGGGACACGTCGACCCCGTTGCGGGCATACGTGACGAACTGGACGTTCTTCACATCAGTGACGTCATAAACCATCACCCCGCCACCGCCTCGCTCAAGGGCGACAAACACAAGCGCCCGACCGCCAACCGTAGCGGCAACCAGTCCCTCCGGCTCCGGCCCCTTGTCGTCGCTGCGGCTATCGTCGAATGCACCGGTACTGTCGATTCCGGCTGCGTACGCACCTTGCGCTGCAATGAAGCGCTCGATATGGTCACCGCTGTCGAAAACGACCTTGCCTTTGCTGTTCAGGATCGAGAACGAGCGGGCGCCGTAGGACAGGATCTGGTCGATATCGCCGTCGCCGTCGGCGTCGCCGCTGATGTACTGGCCCACCGACGCAGGATTGGGCGTATTGAGACGTCCCAGCGCGCCGCTGGCCTGTAATTCTTCAGCGTCTGGAAACTTGACCGGATCAAGTGTCAGCGTCGACAGCCGCGCCTTCTCGCCACCGACAATGAAATCGTCACGGTCATCGCCTTCGTTCGCTATCGCGAAATAGGTACGGCCCTTCACCGAAAACGCGGACACAGCATCCGGCATGTACATCCCGAACACCGCCTTGTCAGACACCGGGCGATAGCCACTGTCCCTGTCACTGAAATCCGTCAGCAGGCCCTCGTATTTCTTCAGACCCAGCGGAACGATCTTCGTGAATTTTTGCGTCACCAGATCCAGCAGCGCTACGGCATTCGCCTCTTGCAGCGTCACCAGGGCCTGCTTTCCGCTGGCCGAGACAGCAATATATTCCGGCTCCAGGTCGATGCTGGCCAACTTGCCGTTAAAAATGCGCACGCCGTCTTTTCTCAGCGCATCCTCCTGGCCGTCGAACGCCGAGAAATCGAGGTTGGTCACCGTTGCCTGCGCAGCGCCGAGCGACACATCGATGATACCGACGCCGCCTATAGCGTCTAGTTCACCATTGCCTCCTTCTCGCTCACCCTCATTAGCCACGAGAATCTTCTTACCATCGGGCGTGAAGGTCAGCATGTCGGGTAATGCGCCAACGGTCAGCGTCTTGATCAGCATGCCGTTACCGTCAAGCAGAAATACCTTGCCCGGCTCGCTCTTTGAGGCATTGGCAACGGCCACAGCGACCAGTCCGCCGAATGCAGCGACGCTGGTGATGCCATTGCCAAATTGTCCGAAAGCGGCCTGTGAAAAATCGATGGTGGTCAGCAGGCTGAGGTCAGAGGGATGGGCTGCGCCGACAATCTGCAGGCCACTATCCGACGTCACGTAGAACTTCTTCGTGGTCGCGTCGTAGGCAGATATCTCTGCACCGCCGAGCGCGATGCTGTCGAGTACGGAGAGGGCGAGTTGCTGGTTCGCTTCGAGTGACAGTGCCATGCGGATCTCCTGTGAGAAAACCCGCATTCAATCAGGACTTTTTTTCAGTACGATTAAATCCTGATGACACGTTTGTTTCAAAACGATGGCAGCGAGGCTGCACGGAGCCGGCCCGGGGCCGGCTCGAGAGATCCGCGTGAGATCAGTAGACGCTGCAGACGGCCTTCATCAGGGCTTCATCGACGCTGCCCGCCTCGGGCTTGGCCCAGTACCACGAGCCCTCGGAGAAGAGCACCATCTTGTCGGCGCCCATCTGGCCTTTATGCCAGGTGTGGCCCATGCCGTGAAACTCTCCCTTGCCGCAGTCATACTCATTGCGGAACATCTCGGAGCGGAACTCACGGCCATTGATGTCTTGCGGCGATTTGTAGTCGAGGATGTGATAAATCTGCACACGGCGATCGCCGCTCTTGCTGACCGACTCGTGGTTCACATACAGCGCCACATCGCTGAACGGTGCGTCGATGCGCTTCCATTCAGCGTGGGCACTGGCGGCTGCGGCGAAGAGTGCGGCGGAGATCAACAGCTTTTTCATCGTTCTCTGGGGTCGTGGTTGCGAAATCATTAGTATGAATCTTAGCAGAATTGATACGCAAGCACGCCGATGGCGGTCTCAAGCCACCCGCTGACTCGCCAGCGCACTGCGCAAGCGTTGTGCATACTGCTCCAGCGCTTCGCGTGGCGGCTCCTTGCGCGGCCACGTCAGACCAACGCCGTCGTACGCATGCCTCGGCAGTACATGCATATGAAAATGAAACACGGTCTGCTCGCCTTCGCAGCCGTTCATCTGATACAGCGAGATACCGGGCGCAGCGAACGCCGCGCGAACGGCGAGTGCCACCCGCTGCGCAGTGCGCATCACCGCTGCGGCCTCATCAGGCGTCGCATCGAGCAGGTTATCCACATGCCGCTTCGATGCCACCAGCACGTGCCCGGGATTCACCTGGCCGAGATCCATGAAGGCCAGTGTCAGCTCATCCTCAAAGACGCGCGTGGCCGGGATATGGCCGGCGATCAGCCGGCAAAAAATGCAATCATCCGCAGACGATGGGGTGCTGGACATCGGGAATCCCTTCGGGCTGACTGAATGTGCATACAACGCAGGTGCAATAAGCAATGCAGCATAGCGCAACCGTTACGCAGACGGCCAGCTTCGGAAAATTGATGTCGTCGGGAGTGAGAAAAAAGAAGCCCGCAGATCCCCCCGGATCTGCGGGCCAACTGCTCGGGGAGACTCACAGCTGACGGCAGGAGATGAGGTCCCTGCCGTCAGAATGGCCGTCGGGTTGTCTGGCGGCGCTGTTGTTATCCGCAGGGTCGGGCCACACGAAAAGCGGGGCGACCCCAATGAGGGCCGCCCCGCTCGGTTACTGCTTTCAGTGCATCAGTTCAGCGCGAAGGTCCACAGTGACGAACCGGTCGGAACGCTCTTCAGGCGCTCGTCGCCGGAGTACAGTGCGTAAGCACCGCCGGTGCCGGACGTCACGGTCACGTACTGCTTGCCGTCTTTCTCCCAGGTGATCGGCATCGACACGATGCCCGAGCCGGTCTGGAACTGCCACAGCTTCTTGCCGGTCTGGTCGTCATACGCAACGAACTCGCCCGTCATCGTGCCGGTGAACACCAGGCCGCCCTTCGTCGCCATCACACCCGCGAAGTTCGGAATCGCCAGCGGCACGCGCCACTTCTCTTTCGCCGTCAGCGGATCCATCGCCTTCAGGTAGCCGCGCGGCTGCTTCGGGTCGTAGATGAAGCCGGTGAAGTCCATGCCCAGCCAGAACTGGCCACGCTTCCACTCCTGCTCCATATTCCGGTAACCCATGCCGAAGTTCAGCGTGTTGGCAAACACGGTATTGGATTCGGGGTTGTAAGCGATCGGGCTCCAGTTCTTGCCGCCCAGTGCCGACGGCCAGACCTCATCGGCCTTTTCCATCACCAGCGACTTGCGATGACGCGCGGTCATTTCCGAATCGATCGGACGACCGGTCTTCAGGTCGATGCCCTTGGCCCAGTCGACGCGGTCGAC
>JACCDS010257781.1_pt1 | contig 36344 bp, 29 predicted proteins | sample 7446441 | NCBI WGS metagenome assembly JACCDS01 (sample SAMN15323445, study PRJNA562643) | freshwater metagenome | isolation source: river surface water | place: USA:Blue River Watershed | collected 2017-08-17
ACACCTCGGCCTCGGGCAAGGTGTGGGCGCTGGACGGCTCGAACGGCAAGGTGATCTGGAGCTACCAGGCCAAGATCGACAACGATCGCGGCGACGGCACCATCTACAGCCCGTACAACCGCGGCATCGCGATCGCCTATGACAAGGTCTACCTCGGCACCGTCGACGGCCGCGTGATCGCGCTCGACATCAAGACCGGCAAGCCGGTCTGGGACAAGATGGTGATGACGGTCGAGAAAGGCAACAAGGGCTTCACCGGCGCGCCGCTGATCGTCAAGGACAAGCTCATCATCGGCTCCAACGGCGGCGAGCTGTCCGGCTGCTGCGGCCCCATCTTCGGGCTGAACGCGCAGACCGGCGAGACAGTCTGGCAGTTTGACACCGTCGGCGGCGACGAGCGCTCGCGCGACTCGTGGAAGAACGACACCTGGAAGACCGGCGGCGGCGGCGGCTGGATGACCGGCCAGTACGACCCGAAGACCAACTCGGTCTGGTGGGGCACGGCCAACCCGGCACCGGACTACGACTATTCCGGCGACAAGTGGCGCACCGAGGGCGCGCGTCCTGGCGAGAACCTGTATACGTCGTCGGTCATCGTGCTCGACCCGGACACCGGCAAGCTGAAGTCCTATTTCCAGGAAATGCCGCATGACGCCTGGGACTTCGACAGCGCGGTCGGTGAATTCATGCGCATCTCGCGCGGCGGCAAGGACTATGTGGTGCACCCGAACAAGGGCGGCATCATCTTTGTCTACAACGGCAGCAAGCTCGGCGGCGGCGAAAAGCTCGGCGTCGAAAATGCTTACATGGTCGGCGAGACTTTCAACTACATCAAGGGTGTCGATCCCAAGACCGGCGAGCTGATCGGTCGCAAGGACTTCACCGAAGGCAGTTTCGCCAACATGTGCCCGGCGATCGACGGCTCGATCAGCTGGAACGCCGGCGCCTACAGCCCGAAGACTGGCCTGTACTACAAGAACACGCAGGAATGGTGCTTCGATATCGAAGTGGTCAAGGGTGATCGTCCGAAGGATTTCTCCGGTCAGAACTACTTCGGCGCTTCGTGGACCGCGACGCACCCGAAGGGTCGTCAGGCCTACGGCACACTGCAGGCGCGTGATCCGATCACGGGCAAGCTCGCGTGGCGCGTTGAGTACAAGTACCCGACGCTGGCCTCGCTGCTGTCGACCAAGGGTGACCTCGTGTTCGTGCCGGGTGCCGACGGTGTCTTCCAGGCACTCGACGCGAAAACCGGCAAGGAGCTCTGGCGCCACAACAACGGCCTCGGCCACCATGGCGGCGTGATCAGCTACACCGCCAAGGGTAAGCAGTATGTGGCGGTCGTGACTGGCTGGGGCAGCCACGTTGCCGGCAACTATGGCCCGCTGTTCGGCGCACCGTTCAACGACATGCCGACCGATAACGGCCAGCTTGTCGTGTTCGCACTGAAGTAAACGCGGCAGTATGCCGGCGCGGGCTGCGGCCTGCGCCGGCTTGTCGCCCCCGCATGCCGGCAGCGCGGCCGGTGCGCGGGATCATCCGGTTTTATTCCATGTCGGGGATTGAATGTTGAAACGTTTCGCAATGACGGCAGGTGCGGTGGCCCTGCTGGGTGCCTCGTGGTGCATGACGGCCGCCGCGCAGGAGGCGCAGGAAATTTCGCTGGAAGACGCACGCAAGGTGTTTGCATCGAATTGCAGCTGGTGCCACGGGAACTTCGGCAAGAAGGCCGGCAAGGGCGGCCCGAAGCTGGCCGGCACGGCCAAGGACGAAGAGCAGGTGTTCCAGACCATCCTGAAGGGGCAGAATGCAATGCCGAGCTTCAAGACGACGCTGACCGAGGACAAGATCCGCGCGCTGGCTCGCTATATCAAATCGCTGCCGGCCGACGAGCCGGCGCCGTCGCAGCAGTAAGCCGCCCCGCTGCCAACGTTCACACCGGCGCCCGCGCGCCGGTGAAAGGAAGCCAACATGTCCTGCCTGCCCCTCGCCTGCCGGTGCCGGCGCCCGCTGCTTGCTGCTGCCGGCTTTGCGCTGCTGTCCTGCACGCTGCCGGCGCTGGCGGACGTATTGAAAGAGTCACGCCAGGGCGACTACACGCTGGTCAGCGGCGGCAACGACGAAGCCGAAGTCGCGCAACTCGAGAAGCTTGCGCCGCGCTATCAGATCCAGCTGCTGTTCCTGCGCAGCGAAGACAAAGCCGGGCTGACCGGCGTGCGCGTGCGGGTGCGCAATACCGGCGGCGATCTGGTCGTCGAAACGACCGCACGTGGCCCGTGGCTGTACGTGAATCCGCCTGCCGGCGGTCGCTATACCATCGAGGCCGAGCATGACGGTGAAGTGCTGTCCAAGACGCGCGACCTGGTCGGTCGGCGCTATCTGCAGCTCGAATTCGCTTTCGGCGCCGGGGCGACGCAGAAATGATGCGCGCCCGGCTGCTGTCCCTCGTGCCGCTCTTCCTGCTGCCGGCGTCAATGGCGCTGGCCGCGCCCTACCCGCTCGGTACGCTGACCTGCCGCGACATGGGCGAATTTGCTTCACAGGCGATGCAGTGGCGCGAGAGCGGCGTCACGCGCGAACAGGCGCTGGCGCGACTCGACGAGCGCCGCTACGGCGATCCGGTCGAGCGGAAAAACCTTGAACTGGTGCTGCGCATGGTGTTCGGCCGCTATGGCAACAGCTGGACAGTCGAGAGCGCGGGTAATGTGATCCGCTCGGATTGCGAAACCGGGCGCTAACGCACCCGGCCGCCCCACGCCGGGGAACGAATGCGTTTTGCGGGCAGGGGGCGTGCGGCAAGCACGATCGTCGCGGCAACGATTCGTCGCGCCATTCGATGCTGGGCCGGCCGCAGGCACCCAGCGCAGCCGGGCAGCGTCAGCTCAATAGGCCGCGCCGGCCTGACTGCTGGTCGAGGCCTTGAATGTTTCTGCGAGGCTGACGGCCGCATTTCGCAACAGCAGCGTGTCGACGCCGACCTGCAGGAAACAGGCGCCGAGCGACTGATAGCGGACCGCAAGCTCGGGATCGGTGGCCAGCACGCCGGCGGCCTTGCCCGAAGCCACGATCTTTTGTATCGCCTGCTCGATCGCGGCACGCACATCGGGGTGCCCGGGCTGGCCGAGATACCCCATCGACGCGGCGAGGTCGGCCGGCCCGATGAACACGCCGTCAACACCCTCCAAGGCAAGGATCTCGTCGAGCGCAGCCAGCGCGCGGGTGGACTCGATCTGCACGAGCAGGCACATCTCGCGGTCGGCATGCTCGAAATAATCACCCACGCCATTCCAGCGCGCCGCGCGCGCAAGCGCAGTGCCGACGCCACGGATGCCGGCTGGCGGATAGCGCATGGCGCGTACCAGCGCGGCGGCTTCGGCGGCCGATTCGACCATCGGTACCATCAGCGTCTGCGCACCCGCGTCGAGCAGCTGCTTGATGCGCGCCGTGTCATGGTCAACGGTGCGCACCGTCAGCTGCACGTCGTAGGCGGCCAGCACCTGCATCTGCGCGATGATGGAGCGCAGATCGTTCGGACCATGTTCGCCGTCGATGATCAGCCAGTCGAAGCCTGCAGTGCCAACCACTTCAGCGGCGAGGGTGTCGGCCAGACCGACGAAAATGCCGATCTGCGTTTTTCTGGCGGCCAGCGCCCTCTTGAAATGGTTCAGCGGCATATCCATCGGCAGTGCTCTCCTTGTTGGTTTTCTGTGAATGGATCGGATGGGCGACAGCGACGCCCCGACGACGTACGCACATCATACCGGCTGGATCGCGCCAGACGCGCTCGCCATGAACACATTCAGAGGGACACGACGCTGGATCCCGGCCTGCGCCGGGATGACGCTTTAAAAGGTAGCGGCTCATCCCCGCCGTCCCAGCGAAAGTCGGGACATATCGTGGTGCCCCGCATGACACGCGCGATGGGTTCAGCGACGATGGACCCTGGCCCTGCAGGCCGCGCAGCGGCGAATACACCGACGCCGTGCAGCGGGCAGCGCGCATGCGCACTCCCCCTCGCCTCACCCTGCGCCCGGGTGACGATTGCGCGTCGACAGCCTTTGCAACGTCGTCCCAGCGCACGCTGGGGCCCATGATTGTGTTCCCCTGCCGGGCGTCATGGGTTCAGCGACGATGGACCCCGGCCCTGCAGGCCGCGCATCGGCGAATACACCGATGCGGTGCAGCGGGTAGCAGGCATGCGTTGCGCCTGCAGAAGCGTCCTGGCTTGCAAGCCAGGGCGTGGGGCGGTCGTTCCTCGATAGCGTCATCCCGGCGCAAGCCGGGATCCAGTGTCTTCGCCTTGTCTGCTGCGCCACTACCTGCCGTTGAGTCATCGGCAAGCACGGCATCATCGTCGCCGAGCCGACCGACGAACTGTACGGTATGCTCGCAGCGCGGCTGGCACAGCCAGACACCGCACGGCGGACAACACAAGCCAGCAGACCGGCGGCACCCAGCGCAGGGATGGAGACCCCTGCCCGACCGACACCCATCAAAAAGGACAAGACTGTGTCAGATCAAGCACCGGCCACGCGCGGCCTCTTCGACGTCACCGAAGCCCTCGACCGGCGCTTCTCGCCGCTGCAGAAGCGCATGTACGTGCTGGCTGCGCTGGCGATGATCCTTGACGGCTTCGACGCTCAGCTGATCGGCTTTGCGATACCGGTCATCATGAAAGAATGGGGCGTCACACGCGACGCTTTCTCCGGTGCAGTCGCCAGTGGCCTGCTCGGCATGGCGCTTGGCAGCCTTGCCGCCGGCTACATCGCCGACCGTATCGGCCGCCGCTTGCTGCTGGTCTGCAGCGTGTTCCTGTTCGGCAGTGCGACCTTCCTGATCGGCTTCGCGCCGGACGTGCAGGCGATCGCAGTGATCCGCTTCTTCGCCGGCCTCGGCATTGGCGCGGCACTGCCGAGCGCCTCGACGATGACGGCCGAATACACGCCGCAGCGCTTGCGCACGCTGGCCGTCACCGGCACCATCATTTGCTATCCGCTGGGCGGCATGCTGGCCGGCCTGTTCGCCGGGCAGGCACTGCCGACGTCCGGCTGGCGCTCGCTGTTCTGGATCGGCGGCCTGATACCGGTGCTGTATGCGCTCTTCCTCGTCTTTGCGCTGAAGGAATCGCCGCGCTACCTCGCCCGCATGCAGCAGCGCTGGGAAGAGCTGCGCGCGCTGCTGGCGCGGATGGCGGTGGAGGTGCCGGCTGGCACGGGCTTCCGCGACGGCCAGCACGACGAGGCCGGCCAGCAGCGCGCCAGCTTCGGCGCGCTGTTTGCGCCGGCGCGGCTGCGCGACACGACCGGCATCTGGATCTGCTTCTTCACGACGCTGCTCTCCCTCTACAGCGCAGTCAGCTGGCTGCCGACGATGCTGACCGCCGAAGGCCTGTCGCCCAAGCTGGCCAGCATGGGCCTGATGGCCTACAACCTCGGCGGCGTGATCGGCGCGCTGGCGTGCGCACTTGCAATCAACCGCTTCGGCTCGCGCGCATCGATGCTGGCCTTCTGCTCGCTGGCGGCCCTGTCGGCGTTCGTGCTCAAGGGCGTCGACGTGCGGCTGAACACCGACGCCTTCCTGCTCGGCCTCGGCGTGCACGGGCTGTTCATGAACGCGGTGCAGACCACCAGCTACGCGCTGTGCGCGCACCTGTACCCGACCTTCATGCGTGCGACCGGCACGGCGTCGGCGCTGAGCTTCGGCCGCTTCGGCGCGATCCTCAGTTCCTTCGCCGGCGCCAGCGTGATCACCGCCGGCGGCGCGCATGCCTACCTGAACCTGCTGGGCGGTGCGATGCTGGTCAGCCTGCTCGGGCTGGCACTGGTGAAGAACCATATCCCGCCGATCGCGGCCAAGGCGGATACCGCGCATTCCTGAGGCGTTCCGCCGGCCGGTGCGGGCAACGATGCAGCGCCGTTCGCTGACGCCGGCCGCAAGCAGCTGACCGCCCCGTTTTTCTGCCCCTGATCGCGCAGCCACCGGGGTGCGCGTGCCGCCCGAGGATTACAATCCCGCGCATGGACAGCATTGCCCTCTGGGGACAACATTGGCAGGTGGCCGTCGAAATCGCCGGCACCGCGGCCTTTGCGATGTCGGGCGTGCTGACGGCCGCGCGCAAGCGGCTCGACCCGGTCGGCGTGTGCGTGGTGGGCTTCATGGCGGCCTTCGGCGGCGGCACCCTGCGCGACCTGCTGCTGGATCATCGTCCCTTCTTCTGGGTACGCCATGTCGAGGTGCTGTGGGGCGTGCTGGCGCTCTGCGTGCTGGCCATGTTCTTCATGCGCGCGCGCCACTTCGCGGTGACGGAGCGCGCGATCCAGTGGCCCGACGCGATCGGCCTCGGCCTGTTCAGTGCGGGCGGCGTGCATCAGGCGATGCTGGCGCAGATGCCCGGTCTCGTCGCGGTGCTGATGGGGGTCATCACCGGCGTATTCGGCGGCGTGCTGCGCGATGTCTTCTGCAACGAGATACCGACCGCCTTCAAGGATCACCGTCCGTATGCGCTGTGCGCTCTCGCCGGCGGCTCGATCTACCTCGGCCTGCTGCAGGCCGGGCAGCCCGAATGGGTGGCGCTGGCGCTTTGCGTGCTTGTGACGGCCGGCCTGCGCGGCCTGTCGGTGTGGCGCGACTGGCGGCTGCCGGCGTGGCGGGCGTGAGGCGGGCGTGAGGCGGACGTGAGGCGGGCAAGCACCCGGACTGTCCAAGCGACGACAGGCGGATAACAACCCGGCGTCGGGCCAACAGGGGCAGCTTTCGGCGGCCGGTCCGACCTTCGGGCCGGCCCGCTCCTTCGCCGCGCAATCCGGCACAGCGCCCCAACCCGCTTCTCGTCACAAAGCGAAATCGGCAAGCTCACTTTTTGAGCCACTGAGGGCCCAGACTTCCTGCGAAAGGTAGCCGACCGGACAACCCAACGGCCAGGCCACGTATGTTCGCGACATTTGCCTGGCGGCGAAGGCGAGCGGCCGTTGTCACCGCAGAGGAAGCGAGCATGACACTGAAATTCGAAACGAAAATCGCGGACGACCTGCCCGACGCGGTCGGGCGCTGCCTGCACCGCCTGAATGCCGTTCCGACCTGGACCCGGGAAAAGCACGATCTGTTCGACGAGTTCGAAAAGCTGGCGCACGCCGCCGGCTACCTGAAGTTCACCGGCGACTGGCGCGACTACCATCTGCAGCGCAAAGGCGAGCACTGCCTGTACATGATCCCGCCCGGGCAACGCGGTGCGCTTGCCGTGTTCGCCGGAAAGCGGGTACGGCTCGTCTGCGGCGGCGGCTGGAATCCCTACAGCGACCGGTATTTTTTCGCCAAGCCCGCCTGAAGCTTCCGCCGGATTTATGCCGGCTTCCCGGCAGGCGTTGGTGGCACCGCCGTCAGCCACCGTGCCCCGGCAACCCAGAAACGCCGGACATACGCCGACGCTATGCCAAATTCCATACCGTTTCAGTCAACCGCGCCCACCTGCACCGTCGCTCATGCGCTATCTTCCTGAAAAAAAAGCCAGACAAAGCCCATGAGACGCCTCGCCGCCCTGCTCTTGCTGATCGCCTGCCCGCTCGGGGCGCAAAATCTGAACCAGCTGCCGCCCTGCCCCAAGCCGGACCTCACAAAAAAAACCGACGTGGGATGGCGAGGACGTACATGGCACTGGAATGACTGCTGGGGCCGCTATGTCATCGAACTGGACAAGCAACTGCAGGGCACGGTGATCGAAGGGGAGTGGCGCTACGGCAAGCTGAACGGACAGGGGATGTACACCATCCCCGATGGCAGGAAATACGCGGGCGGATTCAAGGACTTCCTGCGCCAGGGTCAGGGTCGGCTGACGATGCCGAACGGCGACCTGTATGTCGGTGAATTCCATGCTGATCTGTTCGAAGGCCAAGGCACCTACACCTTCGCGGGCGGTTCGAAGTACGTCGGCGAATTCAAGGCAGGACAATTCAATGGTCAAGGTACGTATTTTTTCTCCAATGGGGACAAATATGTCGGTGAATTCAGGGATGACAAGCGCAATGGTGCCGGAACCTACATCAGTGCGGACGGCAACCGCTACGCAGGTGAGTTCAAGGATGGCGCAATGCACGGCCGGGGCAGTTACCGCTTCGCGAATGGCGACGTCTATGTGGGCGAATTCAGGAATAATGACTTCCACGGGCCCGGCATCCTGACCACGCACGACGGCAAGCGCGAGGAGGGAATCTGGGAAAACGACAGGCTCGTGAGCGAAACCGAGATCGGCACTGACGATGGTGAGGCGGCGCTGGACGAGGAGCGGCGACAGCTTGCCGAAGAGCGCCGTCAACTCGAAGAGGAAAAGCGTAATCTCGAACAAGCGCGGGAAAATGACGCTCCGGCACCACGTGCCCGCAGGGAAGACGACAAGCAGATCGTGGCCGGCTCGGGCTTCATCATCACGCCGGACGGTTACATTGTCACGAACCATCACGTGGTCGAGGGCGCGACCGAACTGACTGTGCGCACCACCAACGGCAAGACCTACACGGCAAAGATATCCAAGCTCGACGCAACGCACGACCTGGCCGTGCTGAAAATACCGGCGGCAGGGCTGCCCTTTGTGCCAATTGCGGACTCGGCCAGCGTAAAGAAAGGCACGTCAGTGCTGACCGGCGGCTTCCCGCAGATTCTCGTGCAGGGCATCGAGCCGAAGATCACTGACGGCATCATCAGCTCGCTGGCAGGCATCCGCGACGATGCCACCCGGTTCCAGATATCGAATCCCATACAGCCGGGCAATTCCGGCGGCCCGCTGTTCACGCTCGACGGCAACGTGGTCGGCATCGTGTCGGCCAAGCTGTCGGATCGGACCATGCTGCGCGAATTCAACAGCATTCCGCAGAACGTGAATTTCGCGGTCAAATCAAAGCACCTGCTCGAACTGCTGAGGGGATTGCGATCAGTGAAGCTGCCGCCGCCGAACCCGAAACGGAAATTCGCGACCACCGAAGATGTGGTCAGCGCAGTTGAGCCGGCGCTGGTACTGATTATCGGGGAATAACCGCAGTTCGCGGGGCAAGCCCGGGAAGGAAAAATCCGCGCACAGGCCGCGCGCAAGCCGTCGAGGCCACATGCCAAGACGGCAAGCGTTCTGTTGCGACCTGCATTTCGGTATCATATGCATACCGTTATCTTTTTTAAATACCAAGCCAGGCCGAAATATCCGTCATCCCGCGAATGCAATGACGACCACATCGAACCAGCGGCAGAAAGCCGTCGCAGCGGCTGCAGCCGCTGCAGCCGTACTGATCGGCGCTGCCTGGCTTGGCGCTAGCGCTTACGCCGGAAAAACAGCGGAAGCGGAACTGCGGCGACGGGTCGCGGAATCGATGGCGTCCAGGTCCTATCGGCTGACCAACCTGAACCATCACGGCGGCCTGCTCTCCGGTGACGGCAGCATGGACCTGTCGCTGGTCAATGAATGCGACGATCCCGGCGCAGCTCCCTATTTCTCGGCAAAGATCACTTACCGGTTCTCGAACCTGCTCATGCCGACTTCGCTGGCCCGGTTCGAGTGGACGGTAGAGCCGACCGGCGAAGCGAAGGCTGCATTCGCGCCGGTTTTCGGCGCGCAGGCAAAGCTCGAAGGCAAAGGCAAGGTCGGTCTCGGCGGCAACCTGCGATCGGACATGAACCTGCCCGAATTGAAATGGGCGAATTCCGGTGCGGTTATGACGGTGTCGCCGTCCACGGGCTTGATCGACACCCACAAGGATGCGCTGGCCATCGATTGGACCACCCCCAGGATCAGCATTCGCGGCAACGGTGAAGCCTTCGAAGCTGAAGGCTTCGGCCTGCAGATGGATCTCAGCAGCGTCAGGCGTGGCCTCGGCAGTTTTTCTCTGTCCCTCGACAAGCTGGCGACGGTCAAGGGGTCGGCGCACGGGATGAAGCTCACGAGCGAAGTGCTCGCCAAAGGCGACCGGCTGGACATGGCAATCACGCCGAGTGTGAAATCCATCAGCGGCGGCGGCAAGAACTTCAAGGATCTGGTGATCCAGATCGCCATCAATGGCCTCCATGCCACCAGCATCGAGCATCTGCTGGCGTTGTCGCAGTCTTCCTGCAATTTCCACAACCTGACGCAGGAGGAGGGGAAGCAAATGCGGGCCAGCATCCGGACGCTGCTGTTCGAAGGCTTCTCGGCAGGTATCCAGAAGATAGGCGGCACCATCGATGGCGACTCCCTTGAGGGCCAATGGATGGTCGAGCTAAGCAAAACCGCCGGCCAGGAATTCAAGCTGGAAGCGTCGTTGAAGTCGAACGGCAGCCTCATCCTCAAAGGCAAACACCTGGACGCCGACAGCAGGAAGACCCTGTTGGCGCTGGACTTCGCGACAGAGACTGCGGAAGGACTGAAGGCGGAATTCAGCTACAGCGGCGGCATCCTGAAAGTGAACGGCAAGGCGATGGATGCGACGGCCATGACCACGGCGGCAGCGGGCATGAATGATGGCATCAATGCATTCCTTTCCGGCAGGCCGTTCGCAGTCAGGGAGGTGGCCTTGCCGGCAGCCGAGGCGCCTGCGGAAGAAGCAGAGGAAGAGATCATTCCGCCGGCGGCAGCGCCCGCGCAGGAAGCGTCATAATCCCCAATCAGGTCGCCGCATGTCGGGTGTCACGCGAGGCAGCGCCACAACCCGACCTCCCCGGGAAACCATCCGACTAGCGCTCGAGGGACGAGGCGCCAGCCCCTCCCCGAACGACGACCGGTTCATCAGCCAAGCCGGCCATTACCAAATTCCGAATGCAGGCAGTTGCCGCACGCACGTTGGGGGGCGCGCTGACGGCCTGTCCGGCCAAATCGGCCGTTTGAGGCCATCCGACGCCCGCGTCCCTCCTGTCGGCCTCCCGCGCTCTGCCCGATGTTCACTTATCCGATCGAGGCCGCCCGTGTGAAAAACAAAAGAATGCGTTAGCATCACCGCGGCTTTGCGGGAATCGCTGAGGCGCACGGTTCAATTTTTCAGTGATACGAATTGATTGCCGCCAGCTCGGGCGGCCGCATGAACCATGCGAAGGCTTGATTTTTTCTTGCCTTTATAAGAAATTTGCCGCTCCCGGCAAAAGCATGGTGGCCGTCAAAAGAAGAAAAAATCTTGGGAAAACGCATGCTCTGGTTTCAACGGTGGCTGAGCCGTCCGGCCTGTTTCTGGCGGCCCGGCTACGCCACCTCCCCTGAGCACGGATTCCTGATCCGGCTTGACGCGCCCTGCCCGTGTCCTGACACGCCCCCCCGAAACGAGTTATTGGAATGACGACCGCCAATCCCCTGAAAGGATTCCCGGACGGCCCCTGGCCGCAAGACGAGGTTTCGCGCCTGAAAGCGCTGCGCGCCAGCCGTGTGATGCAAAGCTTTCCGACCGACGCCGTGCGCCAGCTCACCGAAGTGGCCGCCTGCCTCGCCAATACCCCCAAGTCTTTCGTCGCTTTTGTCGATCACGATGAAACCCACGTGGTAACAGGGGTTAACTGCAGTGAACGCAGCGATCCGCGTTTCGAGACCTTGTGCAGTTACGTGATCGCGCAGCCGAGCCTGACGCTGGTTGTGAAAAACATTGCCGAGGATCCGCGCTTTTCGCATCTCAGGCATATTGGTGCAAGCCGGGGTTTCTGTTTTTATGCCGGCGTGGCCGTCATGTCGCCGGACGGCTACCCGATCGGCACGCTTTGCGTACTCGATAATGAACCGCGCGAACTGAATGACCGGCAGATCGAAGCACTCCGCTTTCTCGCCCGCGCCGTCACGCCGCGCATCGAACTGACGCTGCAACTTGAGCAATTGAAGGAAGAAAGAGCGAAATTTCGCGCGTTCATGGACCATAGCCCGACGCTCGCTTTCATCAAGGACGAAGACGGCCGCTATGAATACGCCAACCAGCGCATGCTGGATCACTTCCACTTCAAGGAAGAAGACATCGTCGGGAAAACCGATGACGAGCTGTGGCCACATTATGTCGCCGAGCGCCGCAGGACGAACGATCACTATGTGCTGACTTCCGGGCAAGCCGTCGAGATAACTGAGCCGGGGCCGCCAGATGACCGCGGTGAAACGACGTGGTGGCAAAGCGCGAAATTCGTCGTCCCCGGCGTGCGCCCCATGTTGGGTGGCGTTGCCTTCGATGTGAGCGAGCTGAAAGGCATGCAATCCCGGCTGGAGCAGTTGGTGCGCACGGATCAGCTGACCCAATTGCCCAACCGGGTCGCACTTCACGAATACCTGCCCGCTGCCATCGCCAATAGCCAGCGTACGGGCGAACCCCTGGCCTTGCTGTTCATGGACATTGATGGCTTCAAGCAGGTCAATGACCGCTTCGGCCATGACGCTGGCGACCAGCTGCTGATCGAATTTGGCGACCGGGTCCGCTCGAGCGTACGCCGCAGCGACTTCGTGGCGCGACTGGCCGGCGACGAATTCGTGATCGTCCTCGAGCATCTGACCCAGCCGGCACAAGCCGGCCAGATCGCCCGCCACATACTGCACGCACTCGAGGCACCGGCGGTCATCGGCGGCAATACGCACACGATCACGACCAGCATCGGTGTCGCCGTGCTGCCCGCGGAGGGGATCGAACCGCAACGCCTGCTTGAATTGGCCGATCACGCGATGTATCAGGCCAAGGCGGCGGGGCGCAATCAGGTTGCCGGTGGCGAGTAGCGCGGCGCAGTGTACCGGCGCGCACACGCAACGACCAAGATGGGTTATTATCAAACAGATATTCTTTTAATCGAACAAGACGACCGGACCGCTTAACAGGCTGGTATTTCATGTTCTCTTTGCCGGATCAGCTGAAAACAGGGATCCGCACAATGTGCGTCAGATTAGAACAGCGCCCTGCCTATGGACAATCCATCCGCCCCGTTGAAAATCTTGTACGTCGAGGATGACCCGGACATTCAGGTCATCGCCCGTATTGCGCTCGAGGATATCGGCGGCTTTGACGTGCGCGCCTGCCAGTCGGGCGAAGAGGCGCTGGCCGCCATCACCGACTTCTCTCCCGACCTGCTGCTGCTTGACGTGATGATGCCGGGGATGGACGGGCCGACCCTGCTGACTCACCTGCGCCAGACCGCCCATGGCGCGACCGCACCGGCGATTTTCATGACCGCACGCGTACAGCGTACCGAAGTTGACCAGTACATCGCGCTCGGCGCAAAGAGCGTCATCGCCAAACCCTTCGACCCGCTGACACTGGCCGACCAGATCCGGAAAAACTTCGCGGAGCCTGCATGACGGAGACCGACCCGGCGTTGCTTGCGCATCTGGAAGTACTCAAACAGCAGTTTGCCGGCAATCTGCCGGGACGGCTGGACAAGATCGATGCTGCCATCGACGCCTGTGCCGCTGCGCCAGAGAGTGCGCAGGCACGCGATGACCTGTCGGTGGTACTGCACTCGCTTGCCGGCGTGGCCGGGATATTCGGCTTTGGCGAGCTCGGTGCGCAGGCACGCAGCGCCGAAATGCTCGTCCTCGAATGCAAAGACGCCGCCAGACCGCTGCCGCTGCAACAACTGCGCACCCGCGCGCAGTCGTGGCGCGGCTTCCTTTGAGCAAACACCATGGAAACCGTACTGATCATTGAAGATGACGAGCACATCGCCGGTCTGCTGAAATTCCTGCTTGAGCGACACGCATTCGTCACCCGGCTCGCCGATAACGGCCGCGCTGCGATCGAACTGATCGACGCATCCGATGCCCCTCCCAGCCTGATCCTGCTCGACGTGATGCTCCCGTATCACGACGGTTTCGAGCTGATGCGCATCATCCGCCAGAAGTCCGGCTGGGAGCAGGTGCCGGTGATCATGCTGACGGCCAAGAACATGGAACGTGATATCGTGCGGGCTTTTGACGCTGGCGCGAACGATTACATCGTCAAGCCATTTCAGCCAACCGAACTGCTGGCGCGCCTGCGCCGTTTCATCCGGGTCTCTGCCTGATGCTCAAGTCCATTTACCGCCATGCCGTGCTGACGGCGCTCATCACCATCCCCCTGAGCCCGGCCGCCGCAGCGGAAACACTGGCTGGCTTTTCTGCAGGCGCTGACAATCTGACCGCCGGTCGCGAATCGTGGCGCCATGCATCGGCATTTATCGAGAACGGCAATACCGGCGGCAACATCGGAGGCCTGCGCATCAACCACACACGCCGCTTCGGCCTCGAAGATTATCAGCTTGAGGGCTTTTACAGCTTCCGCACTTCCGAGCGCCTGCGGCTGAGCATCGATGCAAACGCCAGCCCGACCCACCACGTGCTCGCGCGCACCGGCGTCGGCGCCAGCCTGCAGTTCGAGGCGGCCCGCGGATGGCTGCTGCATGGCGGCGCACGGGTGAACAGCTACGACGCCACCACGGTGAACCAGTTGTCGACAGGTGTCGAGCATTATTTCGGCGACTGGGGCGCTGCACTGACCGTCTTCAACAGCCACACCTATTCGCAGAACAGCCAGACCGCCGTCGCGCGGCTGTCGCGCTATTACGGCGAGCGCAACCGGGTGAACCTGATACTGGCCAGCGGCCGTGAACCGACGAACCTCGCCGGAGACATCGTCAACAGCGATGTCCGGTCGATGACACTGACCGGTCGCCATTGGGTCCGTCAGCAAGTGGCGGTCGATTACACGTTCGGAACGGTCCGCCAGGGCGAATTCTATTCACGCACTGGCGGCAGCCTTGGGCTCGTTGTTGCCTTTTGAGGCCGATGCGCACGCCGCGCTGGTCGCCGGCGTCTGGACATTCGCAGCCTCCCTGCTGATCTGGGTTGAAATCATGCGCCTGCGCCGGCGGCAGGCGCGCGATGCCGCGATCGCGGCGCAGGTCCACGCCGACTGGCACCCGATCCTCGCGCAGGCCAGCTTCGGCATGCCGCCCGGACCACTGCGTCCGCTGCGGCCGGAAGAGCGGGCCCCCTTCCTCAAGCTCTGGCTGCACTTGCAGACTTCGCTGCGCGGCGACGCCGGCGCGTCCCTTTCCCACATTGCCCGCGAATTGTGCTGCGACGAACTGGCCATGCTCATGCTCGCGCGCGGCAACCGCGGCGACCGTCTGGTGGCGGTTCTGGTGGCGGGCCACCTTGGCCTGATTCCGGCGCTGCAGCCGCTGCTGGAATTGGCCCGCGCGAAAGACAGCGTGCTGTCCCTGCAGGCACTGCATTCCGTATTGCGTATCGCGCCCAGCCGGGCCGGTGTGCTGATACCGCTCTGTGTGCAGCGCGATGACTGGCCGGTGCCGCAGCTGCTGACCAGCCTGCGCGCCTGCATTCCGGAGGTCACCGCGCCGCTGCTGGCCGCGCTCGACAGCAGCGATGAGCGAGAAGCGGCGCGCGCCATCCGGCTGGTGGCCGGCTTGCGCATTGCGCCGGACCTGCCGACCCAGCAGAAGCTTGCCGGACAGGCCTCGCCGTTGCTGCTGTCGGCGTCGCTGGGGCTGATCGATCAGCCGGCACTTCTCGGCCGGGTGCGCGACTGCCTGCGCCACCCTGACCATCGCGTACGTGCCGAAGCGATCAATGCGCTCGGCCGGATTGGCGAAGCCTCCGATATCGGCGCGCTGGCCGCGATGCTCGGCGACCCGAACTGGCATGTGCGCAACCGTGCGGCGCGCGCGATTGTCACGCTGCCCGGCGGCGGCGTGGCAGGATTGCAGCAAGTCGCCAATGCCTGCGAAGATCGCTACGGCCGCAACATGGCTGAGCATGTGCTCGCCGAAATCCGATTCGCGGTGTGAAAAAATGCCCAACTTGTCCGTGACCGAAAGCCTGAGCCTGGTGTTCTTCGGGTATTTCGTGCTGCTGAATGCCGGCTACCTCAGCCTGAATTTTCTTGCGCTCATTGCGCTGCGCCGGCGCGGCCACGAACTTCTGCTTGATCAGCTCCCGCAAGTATTTTCGGGGCACGAGCTGCCGATCAGCATCCTCGTGCCCGCCTATAACGAGGAGGCCACCATCAGCGGATCGATCCGCTCGCTGCTGCAGCTGTCGTATCCGGAATTTGAAGTCATTGTCATCAACGACGGCTCCAAAGACGGCACGCTCGATGCGCTGATCCACGAGTTCGCGCTCGAGCCTTTCCCCGAGGCCTACTTCGCGCAGATCAAGACGGCCGAAGTGCGCTCGGTCTGGCGCTCGCGGCGGCATCCGCAGCTGAAGGTGATCGACAAGGCCAACGGCGGCAAGGCCGACGCGCTCAACGCCGGCATCAATGCCGCGCGCTATCCGCTGTTTTGCGGCATCGACGCCGATTCCGTGCTCGAGCGCGACAGCCTGCAGCGCGTGGTCGGCCCCTTCCTGCGCGACAGCCGCGTGGTGGCGACCGGTGGCACCGTGCGGGTGGCCAACGGCTGCACGATCGAGGGCGGCTACCTGACGCGGGTCGGCCTGCCGGACTCGCTGCTGGCGCTATTTCAGGTCGTCGAATACCTGCGCGCCTTCCTGTTCGGGCGGCTCGGCTGGTCGGCCATCTCGGGCATGCTGATCATCTCGGGCGCATTCGGACTGTTCCGCAAGGAGACCGTGGTCTCGGTCGGCGGCTACCGTCCGAACACCATCGGTGAAGACATGGAGCTGATCGTGCGCATGCACCGCGAGCTGCGCGCGCGCCGCGAAGCCTACCGCATCGAGTTCCTGCCCGACCCGGTCTGCTGGACCGAATCGCCGGAAGATCTCGCCACGCTGCGCAATCAGCGTATTCGCTGGCAGCGCGGGCTGTCGGAGAGCCTTGCCGCCAACTGGCGGCTGGTCTTCTTGCCGAATGCGGGCGTCCCGGGCTGGGTGGCCTTTCCGTTCATGGTGATCTTCGAATGGCTCGGCCCCCTGCTCGAACTGGCGGGATACGGCTTTATGCTCACGGCCTACCTCGCAGGCGGCATTTCGTGGATGGCGATGGCCAGCTTCATGTTCGTCGCGCTGGGGCTGGGCATCATGCTGTCGGTGTCGGGCTTGCTGCTGGAAGAAATGTCCTTCCACATGTATCCGGGCAAGGGACAGCTGACGAAGCTGCTGCTGATTGCCGTCGTCGAAAATTTCGGCTACCGGCAGATCAATTCGTGGTGGCGGCTGGTCGGCCTGTATCGCTGGGCATTCAATACGCGCTCCAGCTGGGGCGTCATGAAGCGCAGCGGCGCCTGGCAGAAGCGCGCCGAAGGCTGAGGCTGAGGCTGGCGCTGCCATCCTTTCAGGAGGTGCCGCTCAGAGGGCGCAGCTCAGCAGGCCAATCTCGATCTGCAGCAGGTCGCCCGTGCTGCGCTCCGGATTGAGCACCATGCTGGCGGCTGCCTGCTCGATGCGCAGCGCCTCATGCGCAATGCGGTGGTGCCCGTAAGCGGCTGCCGCATTCCGCAGCTCCTCGACCAGATCCCACAGGACGGCGCAGTCGGCGCGTGTCAGCGGACCGACCCGGCAGCGCCTGAGAGCCGCACGGATATTCTCCAGCCGCTGTGGCAATTCGCGCTCGAATACGCGATGTAGCGCATCGAGTTCCCGCGTCAGCGGCGGGAAGGCGGCATCGCCCTCATCATCCGCAGCCAGGATCTCGCCGATTTGCTGACCGAGCGTCAGCGGATCGAAAGGCTTGCTGATCACGCCAGCTGCGCCGAGCGAGCGGTAATAGCGGACATCATCCGGATCGGCCAGCGAAGTCAGGAAAATCGCCGGCGTCGTGCGATGGAGTTCATTCTGGCGCAGTCCTGCCAGCACGGTCGCCCCGTCAATCTCGGGCATCATCACATCCAACAGCAGTACCGTTGCCGGATAATCCGTCGCCGCCTGCAGCGCCTCACGCGCCGAGCTGCAGATGCGCAGGTGAATGCCATGCACCTCCTGCAGGGCGAAACGGACGGCTACCTGTGCTTCCGGATCGTCTTCGACAAATAATACGGAGTGAATTTCGTGAAGGTTCATGGGCTGGGTCCGGATGGAAAAATGCAAGAATCGGTCGTGTAACAGAGCGAGGTTAGCCGCCCGCGTCCGCTGCCATCCATGGAATACCGGGGCTTTGGACGCGCATCTCCACGCAATAGCTGCGGCGACAACGCACGGGCCGACCAGCGATTCGCCACTTGTCGTGGTGCCGGCACGTCCTGCGTATGACCACCCGCGTCTTCGTTGTGAGCATGCGACCAGCAGCCGTCATGCATCGTGGCGGGCGTTTGGGCAGTCCGCTGGCGGCTCATGGAGGGGGCGGCCTCGTCAGACGAGCGGCGTGACGCCCGTCTCGCTGGCAACGACGTCGGCCAACGAGCCGTCGGCGCCGAGCAGCGGCAGGCTGATCTCGAAGGTCGTGCCCACTCCCTCGCAAGACCGGAAGCCGATCGACCCGCCATGCGCCTCGACCAGCAGTTTCGTGATCGCCAGGCCAAGGCCGGTACCGCCGGCCTTGCGCGTCATGGCCGGTGCGTGCTGCGAGAATCGCTCGAAAACAAACGGATAGAACGCTTCCGGCATGCCGACGCCCTCGTCAGCGACCCGGATCAGCGCGCGGCCGTCCGCGGTGCTGACGCTGACCAGCACCTCGCCGTCCGGATGGGAAAATTTGGCCGCATTGGACAGCAGGTTCACCATGATCTGAATGAAACGGTCGGCATCCAGCGACAGGCGCAACCCGGCCGGGTCGGTGACCATCCGGTAGCGCACGCCGAACTGCGCCGCGAAGGGCTCGGTCTGGATGATCGCGCGGCCCACGAGTTCGGCAACAGACTCCGGCCGGCGGCTCAGTTCCAGCCGGTGGTGCGCGAGCTTGTCGATATCGAGAATGTCGGAGACGATGCGCACCAGCTTGTCGCAATTGTCGACAGCAATACCGACCAGCCTCTGCTGCGCGGCCGGCATCGCATCACCGAGCGCCGCCCGGTGCAGCGATAGCGCACCGCGGATCGCGGTCAGCGGCGTGCGCAACTCGTGCGACACGACCGACACGAAATCCGATTTCATGCTGTCCAGACGGTTCCTTTCGGTCAGGTCGTGGAAGATGGTGACAAAGCCGTCGAGACGGCCGTCGCGATCTTTCAGCGACGTGATCGAGATCGACACCGGCACGGTGGCGCCGTCGTGCCGGACGAACTGCCATTGCCGGCCCGGGTGGGCGTTCAGGTAAGCGACCATCATCAGGTAAGGCACGTCGCCTTCGCGAATACGATCGAGTGCGCCCTGGACTTCTTCACGGCAGTGAAAGGCCAGTGCATCCCGCTTGCCGACCACTTCCTCATTGCGAAATCCGAGGATCTTCGTCGTCGCCCTGTTGATGAACAAGACCGCGCCATTCACATCCGTGGCAAAGATGCCGCACGAGGTACTGTGTAGTATCGCTTCCTGCAGGTTCGACGATTTCTGCAGCGCGTCATTCAACAAGAGGGCGCGGTGCGAGGCCAGGTCGGCGTGGCGCAATGACGCCTTCAGGCGGATTTTCGTCTTGGCTTCGCGCAGCAGCTGGCGATAGATCATCAGGCCGGACGCTGCCAGCAAGGCCAGCGCCGCCAGCAACAGCGGCAGCTTGAACCTGACCTGCGCCAGCCATTCCGCCTGCAGTTCGGATTGCGAGATGCCGGCATAGGCAATCAGCGGGTAGCGATGCAAGCGGCGGAATGCATGGATACGCTCCACGCCATCGACCGGGCAGACGCTGTCACCCGCACCCGAATCGCGATGCCTGACCACGGTGCGAAAAACATCCCAGTTACCGATATTTTTCCCGATTGCGCCCGGCACCGCGGGGCTTCGGAACAGCACGACGCCTTCGCTGTCGCTGATGGCAATCGTCGCCGCGCGCCCGAGCCTGAGCGTGGCAAATTCCCGGTCAAAGTAACCAACCGAAAGGCCAATGAACACGACGCCGGCAAAGTTGCCATGGACATCATCGAGCCGCATGCTGACCGGCACGGTCAGCGAGCCGTCGATGCGGTTTTGGATCGGCGCGCCCACGTGCAAGGCTTTGCCCGGATGGCGCTCATGATGCTGGAAGTAGGCGCGGTCGCGGAAGTTCAGCGAGGAAGGCAGTTGCGGACGCGAGTAGTCATCCAGTGAGCCGTCGCGCCGGATCACCATGACGGAGACGATCTCGGGATGGCTGCGCAGCGCCTGCTCGAAGAGATTGGTCAGGACCTGCCGCCCGGGAGCGCTCTGCCCTGCGGCATAGTCTTTTGCCACCAGGCTGAGCAGCACATCGACCTTGGCGATCGATGCCTCGATGCGATTGGCAATCGTGTCCGCATAATTTTGCGTCAGTGCTTCGGTGCGACTGACGATCTGCCGGCGCTCGGCCAGCAAGTTGTAACCGACCGCCCACAGCAGCACCAGCAGCGCGACGGCGATCCACGCCCGCAAGAAGTGGTGGGGGCGACGCCGCGTCCAGCCCAACAGTTTTCGCAGGCGGATCATGCTGGCTCCATAAGCATGGCAGGTCGACGCACGTGCTGATCTCCATGCAATTTATTCTTCGTGTGCCGAGCATGCTTGTAAAAACAGATACACGATCGATCAAAAAACACGTTTTTTCTGCGCCTGCTCACCGGATTGATGCCGGCACCGCGGGCTACCCTGCTGGCAACGCCGTTGACTGGCTCATAACACAGCGGTCAACCCACCTCCGCCCGAGAAAGTTGACGATGCTCGACGCCCCGATACCCGCCGATGACGACATGCGTCTCGCTGACTTGTGTGCGCTGGACATCCTCGACAGCGAGGCCGAAAGGCGCTTTGACCGCATCACGCAGATGGCACAGCGCCTGCTGAATGTGCCGATTGCGCTGGTGTCGCTGGTCGATCGCGACCGTCAATGGTTCAAGTCGCGTGTCGGGCTGGACGCCACCGAAACGCCGCGCAACATTTCCTTTTGCGGCCATGCGATCCACCACGAGCATCCGTTCGTGATCCCGGATGCCTCTCAGGATTGGCGCTTCGCAGACAACCCGCTCGTGACCGGTGAGCTGCATTTGCGCTTCTATGCCGGCGCCCCCCTGAAATCGAGGCAAGGACGGCCGCTGGGCACCCTGTGCCTGATCGACCGCGAGTCTCGTCAGCTCTCGGATGACGAACTGAGCCTGCTGGTCGAGCTGTCGTCCTGGGCCGAGCGCGAACTGAACCTGCGTGAGCTGCAGCAGGCCAATGATGCGGCCGAGCGGTCGGAACGCCGCCTGCGCGTCGTGCTGGACAGCACCGCCGACGCCATTCTCGCCGTCGATGAAGACCTCGCGATTCACACGTTCAACCGCTCAGCCGAGCAGATGTTCGGCCGGCGTTCGCGGGACATGCTCGGTGAGAGCTTGCGGGATGTGCTGCCGCCGAACGTGATCGACCACCTGCGCGATTGCATGTCCATGCTGATGTCCAATCATCAGCTGCACGGGCTGCTGCCGTCGGAGCTGACGCTGCGGTCCGGTGAGGGCACGCCGTTTTACGCAGACATCAGGCTGGGCCGCACGGAGATCCGCGGGCAAGCCTGCTTCACGCTCATCATCCGGGATGTGACCGAGCCGCGCGAACTGGATGCGATGAAATCCGCATTTGTCGCGACGGTATCGCATGAGCTGCGCACCCCGCTGACCTCGATCAGGGGCGCGCTGAAGCTGCTGCAGGCAAAAGGCGACGTCCTGCCCGCCGGTCACGCCCAGCTGCTCGACATCGCCGACAAGAACTGCTCACGGCTGTCGCAGATGGTGAATGACATTCTCGACCTGGAAAAAATGGACTGCGGCCAGCTGAGCCTGGAGAAAAAGCGGCAGTCGCTGTTGCCATGGGTACGGGATGCGCTGAAGACCATGCAGCCCTATGCGGATGCATTCGGCGTGACCATTATGCTGGACGCTACTGTCGATGACGAGTCGGCCACCTGCAGCATCGACGAGGGGCGCATCACGCAGGTGATCGTGAACCTGCTGTCGAACGCGATCAAGTTCTCGCCGAGGGGCTCCGCCGTGGTGGTTCGGGTCGAGTCCGCCGGCGGGCGGCTCAGGATTTCCGTGGCCGACCGCGGCATCGGCATACCGGAAGACTTCAAAAAACGCATCTTCCAGCGTTTCGCGCAGGGTGGCGCAGCAGAGTTTCGCGGACAGGCCGGCTCCGGACTCGGCTTGGCAATCTGCAAGACCATCGTTGAACAGCATGAGGGACAGATCGGCTTCGATACCCGCGCGGGCGAAGGCAGCACTTTCTATTTTGACCTGCCACGCGCGACCTTGCGCCTGCCCTGCTAAGGCTGCATCGCCGCAAGACATGCAGCATGAACGGCTTGTTTCCCTACCCTGCCCCGTCCCGGCGCCGACATGCGGCGCGGACAATTGACTGACGCCCCCAAAGGAAAACAGGTGCCTGAAGGTACGCGACGCACAGTACTGGTCCTCGCCGAGCACGACACGACGCTGCATGACACCGTGGCGCGGTTCGAGAAGGAGGGATTCACCGTCCATATGGCTTCGGGCGAAGGCGATGTCGCTGCGTGGGTACGATCACTCAGTCCGGCGCTGGTTGCCTACCGGCTGACTGACCCCGCCACCAAGCGTACCGTGTGCCGTAGCACGCTCAAGACCCTGTCCAGCCTCCCGGGCGCGCGCGTGCCGACGCTGGCCCTGTGCGAACTGGGTGAAGCCACCGCAGCGGCCGCACTGTGCAAGGAAGGACTCGCAGACGATTACCTGATCGTGCCCCACCTGAAGGATGATGTCGACCGGCTGACCATGGCGACTGAGCGCCTGATCGCGCTGGGCAGACAAAGGGAAACGCAGGTGCGGTGCGCCGATGCCATGAATGCGTTGTGGGAATCATTCTGTCGTTTCGACGCCGAGATGACCGAAGAATGGTCGCGCCATGATGAAGCCGGCAAGGCGGCACAACGGCTCGCGACTCTGCGGCTGGCGCATCACCGGACCCGATCTCGGCTGAACGGCACTCCCGTGCTCGTGATTGATGATGACCCCGATCTCCACGCCGTACTCAGGGCCTTGGTCACGGCCACCGGACAGCCGGTCGCCAGTACCTTCAATGCCGACGAAGCGATGCAATGGCTCGAGATCAACGAGCCGGCGCTGATCCTGCTCGATTTCCAGATGCCCGGCCAGAACGGCGTCAGCCTGCTGGAGGGGATTCGGCGCTTGCCCCGGCTGAAATCTGTGCCTGTCGTGATGCTGACCGGGCACAGTAGCGTGGAAACCGTGCAGCGCGCACGCAAGCTTGGCGTATCCGACTTCATCGTCAAGCCGTGCAACCCGCTGACCATCCTGCAAAAGATTTCCGGCTACCTGTGAGCCCCGATCCTGATCCCGTCAAGGACGCGCTCATGCGCCAGCCACGTTGCGCATTCCTTCATCCGCGAGCGCTGCTGCTGGCCGGATGGATACTGATCTTCGCCGTGCTTGTGCTACTGGTCGCGCTCGTGTCGTTGAATGACCGGCAGCAATCGATTGAACAGGTCGACCGGGAAGCTTCGCGCATCACGGATGCCGTCGCCCATGCCATCCGCATCAGTCACGGCAAGGCCGACATGCTGCTGGACGATATCGCGGAAGACTTCCCACCGATCGCAAACCAGACATCGGCGCGGCAGGTATTCGGCGCAAAGCTGGCCGCGACCACCGTCCGCCACAAGGAAATTGCGCTGGCAGGCGTCCTCGATGCGCGAGGTCGGCTTATTGGCCGGCTCAACCAGGCACTGGCGGACGACCCGCGTGCCAGCAGCCGCAACAACGCCGCTGTGGCGCCGGGGCAGACACCGGCCACGGTGGTCGGCTCGCCGATACAAGACAAAGCCACCGGCCAATCGGTCCTTCCGCTGTTTCGTGAACTGAAAGACGCCGAAGGGCGCCACCTCGGCATGGCGATCGTTGCCATCTCCATTGAAAACCTGGAGGGCGAGTTCATCAAGCTGCGGCGTGACGGCGACTCACGCATCCTGCTCGTTGACGCCGCCGGTACCGTACTGGCGCGTCATCCGAAGGACACCGGGCCGGTACAGGTGAACGCGCACACCCGGCTGAGCGGACTGGCGGACTATATCGACCGACATCCGTCCGGACAGATTGAAGCGGTCTCGCCTTTCGATGGCGTGATGCGCAGGTACACGTTCCGGCACGTGGAGGCCTCGACGCTGCGGGTGGTTTTTGGCGAAACCACGGAAGATCGGCTCAGCGACTGGCGCCACCGTACGAGATGGCGTGTCGTACTGCTGTCGCTGGTGCTTGTTATGCTGAGTGCGACCGCCCTGTACATCGACAAGCTGATCCGCCAGTCTGTGCGCCACCGTCTTGAACTCGAAGAGTCCGCAGCCAAGGCCAGCGGCCTCGAGTTCGCGCTCCACCGCCACGCAATGCTGACGCGTACCGATACCAGCGACATCATTATCGGCGTGAACCAGAGCTTCTGCGAGCGCAGCGGGTATTCGCGCGAAGAACTGCTCGGGCAAAACCACCGGATCATCAATTCCGGCACGCACAGTGCCGAGTTTTTCCGAGACCTGCACAAAACCATCAATGCCGGCAAAGTGTGGATAGGCGACATCTGCAACCGGACGAAAAACAAAGAGATTTTCTGGGCACGAACGACGATCGTCCCGCTGAGGAATGCCGCCGGAACAGTCACGCAGTACATCGTCCTGCGCACCGACATCAGCGAGCTGAAGTTCATGCAGCGCCAGATTCAGGTGGCCAATGAAACTCTGGCCGCCAGCTTTGACCTGCTGTACGCAACGATCAACAGCAGCTCTTCCGGCATCGTGACGACCTCGATGGACGGCACAGTCATCTTGATGAATACCGCCGCTGAGGCGATGCTGGGTTACAAGCAGTACGAAGCAGAAAACGAGCTGTCGATGCTGGAGGTCCACGATGCGGTACAAATAGCGCAAGCCCTGGTCGAGGCGAACATCGATCCCGACCTGACACCGGAAGACCAGTACGGCATCGTGGTCCGGATCATTACCGAGCATCCGGAGCAGGAATGGTCTCTCATCACCAAGCGCGGGGATTCCTTACCCGTCCGGATCATGGTCAGCCCGATGTACGGCCGGAACGGCACGATGCAGGGCTATGTCACGAGCTTCAATGACCTGACCCGATTCAAGGAAATCGAGGCCATGAAATCGGATTTCGTGTCGATGGTCTCGCATGAATTGCGCACCCCGCTCACGTCCATCAAGGGGGCATTGACCTTGCTGGACAAGATGTCAGGCCAGCGCCTTGCGGAGAACCAGAAGAAGTTGCTCGACATCGCCACGGCGAATTGCGAAAGCCTGGTACAGATCGTTTCGGACATCCTCGATTTCGAGAAGGTGTCCCGCAACGAAATGTCGTATCAGATGGCGCCACAGGATGCCGTTGCCCTGCTCGAGAAGGCGGTCGCGATCACACGACCTTATGCGAATCAGTTTAATGTCGGCTATGTGGTCACCCATGGCGAGAGCAAATTGCCGCTGCTGGGCGACCAGCAACGGCTGGTTCAGGTACTGGTGAACTTGCTGTCGAATGCCGCAAAATTCTCCCACCCGGGCACGGACGTGTCGGTGTCGACCCGACGGACGGGCGCCGACGTCGAGTTCCTCGTGGCGGACCGTGGGATCGGCATTCCGCAAGCCTGTTATTCCAGAATTTTCCAGCGCTTTTCGCAGGTGGACCATGGCAGCCGCCCCACCAAGATTAAAGGCACCGGACTGGGACTGTCGATCGCGAAGATGATGGTGGAGGCGCATGGCGGCTCCATCGGCTTCACGTCCGAAGAATCTGTAGGAACGACCTTCTTCGTCAGGCTGCCACTGGCGTGACGGGCTGACGCTGCCGGCCTCGCCTGCCGACCTCACACGCACTTGAGCGGCATCCTGCCGCGCGCGACTGGGAAGCTCTCGATGGTCTGCCGGCGGGTTGGGATTGGCGTGCTTGCGGCAGGCAGGCGGCGATAAAGTCCGGGCCTCAAAGATGGCGGGAAAGCAGCTGCAGCAGCTTCGGGTCAATATGACCCTCGGTGCTGCCGGGGGTATGCAGACGCTCCAGCCGATCAAAAGGCAGGCCTTTGTCAAGGAATTCATCGGAGTCGACGACGACCACCAGCGCCTCGACCTCCGGCAAACGCAGCAGGGTCACACAGCGCATGAAGAGCCCCTGGCTGGTCAGGTGCATGACCTCGCCCGCCGGAGACTCGGAGCGCTCATGACCGGTGACATGGGCACGCACACCGCTTGCGAGCAACTGCTCGCGCACTTCATGTGCCACCGCCCATGGATCCGCCGGACCCGCGACGGCATGGATGGGTATCCTGCCCCCGCCGGGGACCAGTGAAAAAATATACGCATTCAGGGTGTCAGCCTTCAAGTCGCCGCTCAGGTAAGGCTTGAAGTTGACCTCGTTGATGACTGCCCGGTTTTCATGCCATGGCCGGGAAATATCCACGGTCATCAGGTCGATGCCTGCAACCGACAAGCCCAGCGCGCGCGCGGCGCGCACCGCAAGATCGACATTGTCCGGATGAATATTCGGGGTCTCTTTTTTTGCAATGCCACCCCACTCCGTGGTTTCGAATGGACGCAACGGCGCCATTTGGCCCTCGTCCGGAACGGCATCCGGCGTCAGGCCCGCATTGGCAAGGCAGGTCACGGCGAGTTCATCCAGCGGAAACTTCAGCTTCCGCCGCCAGGGCGGGACAGTCTTTTCCTTGTCGTTCGCCTCAGTCACCAGTTCGGCGACGGTTTTGCAGCCATCGCCCTGAACGGATTTGGGCTGACGGCCCGTCGCAAACACCAAGCGCCCGCCGGCGATAAAAATGCGATGACAAAGACCGGGCAATTGCTGCTCGACCAGCACCCGACTGCTCAGGCCTTTCGCCAGACGAAACGCCCCGGCCAGCGCAACCGGATCGTTGATCCCGACAGTCACGCCCTCGCCGCGTTCACGATCTGCGGGCTTGATGACGACCGGCCAGCCAAGCACGCCCGCCGCCTTGAGCGCTTCTTCTTCGGAATAGACCAATTCATGCTGCGGCACCGGCAATCCTGCTTGCTTGAGCAGCAGCGACGTCACGAATTTGTCATTGCAAGCCCGGGCTCCGATGGCTGAATCCGTCAGGCAGGCGCTGCGAAGCGTCAACTGCGACCGATTGCCGTAACCGACTTGCATGATCCCCGCGCCGAGGTGGGCAAAGGGTACGCTCAGCTTGTGCGCCAGAGCAGCGACCAGCGCGTTGGCGCGGCCATCGGAAAAGAGTCGCCTGAACTGAGGCAGGATTTCCTCAAGCTGATCGTAAAGCTTCAGCACGGCTTCATCGGAGGGAACTGAACTGGAAAATAGTTCGATCAACCGCAAGGACAGGCGGACGAGCCGCTCGAACACGACCGGCGGAAGATGGCTGGTTGCGGGAACGAGCAGGGTGAAATCCCAACGATCGCCACGGTGCGCCAGCCGCTCGACCTGCCCGAACTCGGTACAGGGCAGATGACTCCCCTTGCACAGCACGCCGTAGATTGCCAGCACGCGGGCCAGCAGCTGGTATGCCGGCGTTGACTGCAGCGGCAGCGGCACATCCGCTCCGGCGATCGTGGCGGATTCTGGAATGTTCGCTTCGAAGTAGGTTTCCAGCCACTGGTCAACACGGTCCAGCGCCAACGTCGACGGCAACCGGATCGACATCGGGATCCGTGAGGAGGATTGCCGCATGCCTCCCCGATAGCCATATATATCCATTACTTGTATCTGAACGGCGCGTTGCCGTTGGTTGGTGTTGAATCCCTTCGATTATCCGTTGTATATTCCCTCGCTACCTTTTGCGCCAGCAATTTTTTTAGGAAAACAGCGAATGAAAACAAAGCACGCAGCGCCGCTTCTGGCACCGTATGGCAACCTGCAGGGCCTGGCTCTGGCCGCAAAAGTCGGGCGCGGCAAAGGAGACGATGTCCGGAAAGAGGCGCAGGATACGAAGTTCAAGGTTCGGCGTCGCAAGGCAGCCTGATCACGCAAGTCCGCAAGAAAAAAATCTCATGGACATCGTTTTCCTCACGCCCGTTATGTGAATGACGGCGATACGATCGTCCATGAGTGCTCGTCAACTGCACGAGAGGCCTGCGCGCACTGATCGCTGGAGTCGCACGGCTGACCCTGCTGTTGGCAGCATCCCTCCCCGTCCGCGACGTGCACGCATCATCTGCCGACTTCACGACCCATGACATTTGGCTCGTGAGACTGGAGCGCGTAGTACGCCTGTGACGGCCTACCCCCTCGCGCTCCATGAAGAGGAATGCAGCATCCTTACCCGATGGCCCTGTAAATTCATTCTTCATCTCGGACTCACATGCTCGTCGTTCGGTTTATATTGAAGGCGCTCGTTCATCCGTTGTATATTCCGCACGCCATCTGTTGGGGTGGCATTTTTTTTGAGGAGAATCGCAAATGAAGAAAAAGCAGGCAGCACCGCTTCTGGCACCGTATGGCAACCTGCAAGGGTTGGGTCTGGCCGCAAAAGTCGGCGGCGGAAAAGGCGCGGTTTCGCCGAAGGACGCGGAAAAAACGAAATTCAAAGTTCGGCGTCGCAAGATCGCCTGATCACTTCGGCCAGCAAGAGCGAGCTTTCATGGACACCGCTTTCCTCCCATCCGTCAAACGTGTCACGGCGATGCGGCTGTCCATGAGCCACGCCCTGTGCGACAGCCTGGCTGTCCTGCTCGCTGAGGCAGGGAAAGCGGTCCCGCCCACAATCACAGGTAGGTCCGCAGCATCCGCGCGCGCCATGCCCGCCGATTTCACGGCGTACTTCGATTTGCTTGCGGCGCTCAAAGCGAGCACGCCACCCGCAACGGAAGGCGAACTCGCCCCCGTCTTGGAACGTGCATCTGCTTCGCTGCGCAGGCTCTCCGAGCTGCCGTGCGTGCCGGACGAATCTGCGCGGCCTCGGGTCAGCACCTTGAGCGCCGAGTATTTCCTCCGCGCTGACATGACATCCCTGATTCGCTGGTGGGATATGGAGCCGGACAACGCGATGGACTTGCAGGCCATCGGCACAGATGAGCTCGCCGATGCCGGCCAACAGGTGCAGCGCGCGCTGGATGAGCTGGAACAGTTCAGCCCGGTGCTGTATGAGGAATTGCTTGTCGTGACCCGGGATATCGTCATCGCAAAACCGGGGCATGCGAAGCGCATGAACTTTGGCGGTGTATCTTCCTTCGCCGCTTGGGGAGCCATCGGCATCAACCACGACGCACACCGGCACTGGGCCGACTATTTGCGAACGATGGTGCACGAAACGGCGCACCTGATTCTTTTCGCGGCTGCACGCGAGGAACCGCTGGTGCTCAATGAGGCATCGGAGCGCAAGGCCTCGCCTTTGCGGGGCGACCTGCGCCCCGTCGATGGCATTTTCCACGCCGCCTTCGTCTCTGCAAGGGAAGCGATGGCACTCGACGCCTGCATGGAAAGGCTCGATCGTTTGGGCGCATCCGCAGACCTGCAGGTGCGGGACCATGTCGAAAACCTGCTCAATGACAGCGTGATTTCGTTTTCGGATTGCTGCAGACAGCTCGACGAGCATGCCTGCCTCTCACCGCTGGGCGCGAAGATTCTTCAAGAAGCGAGAGCGTACATGGACGATGCGTTCGAGTTGATCGCCTGACGACGGAAGAAAGCAGGCAGGATCGCATGGCTGCCGTTTTATTTTCAAACCACAATGACGAATGAAGAAAAACGCCATGTCGCTGAAGTCGACTCACATAGGCTTGCTTCATCCCGGACAAATGGGCACCGCACTGGCGAAAGTAGCCCAACGCCATGGCGCGACCACCTGCTGGGCTTCGGAAGGACGCAGTCCGAGCACGGCGTTGCGTGCTGACGAGGCCGGCATCGAGGATGTTGGCACGCTTGCGGCGCTATGTGATCGCTGCGAAATCATCGTCAGCATTTGCCCTCCCCACGCGGCTTTGGCGACGGCCAGAGCCGCGTCTGACTGTGGCTTTGCCGGCCTCTATGTCGATGCCAATGCGATTTCGCCGGCTAAGGCAGAACAGATTGCCGAAATTGTCGGGCAATCAGGCGCAACCTACGTCGATGCCGCTGTGATCGGCCCCCCTCCCGACGGCAGACAGCAGACAAGCATTTATTTTTCCGGTGAGGCAGCGCATCGGGTCGCCGCCTATTTCGAAGGCGATGCAATATCGATCGTGTTGCTCGGGCCCTCGCGTTCGCATGCCTCGGCCTTGAAAATCTGCCACTCCGCCATGCACAAGGGACAACTCGCCTTGCTGCTTGCGGCGATGGCCGCAGCAGAACACCATGGTGTCCGTATGCAGCTTGAAAGCCTGTTGGCAATGCGTACGAGCACCCGCGCGCTCGTCACGGACATGGCGGAAAACACGCGGCGCGCGACCAAAGGCTGGCGCTTTGCCGGCGAAATGCTGGAGGTCGCCGACACCTTCGCAGCAGCCGGTTTGCCCGCGGACATGCATCGAGGCGCCGGCGAGGTGTTCCGGCGCTGTCCCGTGCCGGTATCGGCCCAGAAGCCCGTGTCCACCGAGGACTTGATCAACCGTCTGCTCGACCAGGGTGCGCCGCGTGAACAATGAACCGGCGGTGATGCGACGCGCCACCACCACGCCCGTGGCTGAACACACTCATGCGATCCTCTACCGCAGGGCATTGCGGGCCTACACCGGCACCGCGCTGGGATTAAGCCAACCGGTGATTCTGCTGGAATTGTCAGTCTCCTCGCACTGTCCGACGGACTTCAGTCTGATCGACGAGTATCTGGAGCGGCTGACCGGTGAGCCTGTCTTGGCTGCGCTCGCGGCAGAAACCGGGCATGCCGCACTGCTACGGCGCATCCATCAGGGTTACGCGGGACTCCTGCGCAGTGTCAACATTCCCATTTTTGATGACTGCTTCCTGGGTCAGCGCCGGCCAAATTCTGAAACGGGCATGCTGGACTGCCGGTTGGCGCTGCCATCGACCAAGCCGCAGCTCTCCGTCAGGGTCGTGCAGTGGCTGGTGTCGACAATCAATGTGCTTTTGACATCCCCTCCGGACAAAGAGGCGCGACTGCACACCAGCAACCGCGTACTCGACCAATTGAAAGCCTTGCTCCGGCAGAATTCGCTGCAAAACACCAATATGATCCACTTCCTGCGTGCAGCCCATCAGCTGCATATGCCGGCCACGGATCTCGGCGGGGGCGTGTTTGCGCTGGGTACCGGAAAAAATAGCCGATGGTTCAACAGCACAATCACCGAAGTAACCAGCAATATGGGTTGTGCAATTGCAAAAAACAAACAGGTATCGGCAAACCTGTTAAGGCGATTTTGCCTGCCGGTGCCAGACCACGCTTTGGCGTCCGATGAAGAGAGTGCGGTGAAGATTGCTCGGATGCTCGGTTATCCCGTCGTGGTCAAACCGCTGGATCAGGAACAGGGGCGCGGTGTTTTTGCAGGCTTGCGCAGTGAACAAAATCTCCGCTGGGCATACCAAGCGGCGCGCGAGTTTTCCAAAATGATTCTGGTGGAGCGACACCATGACGGCGAGGATTACCGCCTGACCGTCATGCACGACAAGCTGATCAAGGTCATGCATCGCCAGCCAGCCTCGGTGACCGGGGACGGCCTGAGTTCGGTCTTGCAGCTGATTGAGGCCTTGCAGAGCAGTAGCGAACAGCAAAAGGCCTTGCGTCGTACCGGCAAACCGCGTGTCGCGTTGGATGAAGAGGCCCTCGGCTTGCTGACGGAGCAGGGATTGACCCCGTCAGACGTGCCGGCCGCGAATCGACGGATTCTGCTTCGGAGAAAAGGGAATATTTCTGCAGGCGGCAGCCATCATCTGGTCGGCCTCGACAACGTCCATCCGGATAATGCAGCCCTGGCCGTACGCACAGCGAAAATTCTGGGGCTGGATTTTGCCGGTATCGACCTGATCATCGCCGATATCGCCGAGCCCTGGCACAAAAGCGGCGCCATCATTTGCGAGGTCAATGCCCAGCCGCAGATCGGTTATCGGGACATGCCGGAACTCTACGATCGCATTCTTCGTGAAATGATCGCTGACGGCGGCCGAATAGCTCTCTATCTGTTGCCAATTGACGGCCAAGCCGCGCCTACTGACCAACACCTTCAAAAACTGGCGGACCAGCTGGGCTGCAACGCTTTGTCCACGCCGAACGGTGTGTGGAGAGACGGTAAGCAACTGGCGTGGTCCCCGCCGAACAGCTTCGCTGCGGCCAGAGCCCTGTTGCTCGACAAGGAAGCGATGGCCGGCCTGATGGTCATGACCCATACCGACATTATGCGGCACGGGCTGCCGGCGGCCGATTTCAAAGTGGTGGGCATTGGAGGCAATGATCCGGGTGATAGCGGACCAATCGCCAGCGGGGTAGCCAACAAAGCGCGCGCACTGGTGGATTCGCACCAACAAGCCAGAACGCGGCGTTGGCGATCGCAACAGGGCGCCAGTTAAACGCCACAGCGACGCGAACCAAAGGAGCCGCCCGTGAAATCCACTTTGCTGACCATCGTGATCGATGGACCCAATATCGACTTGCTGAATCAGTGGCTGGCAGCTGGCAAATTGCCTGTCATCGGCTCGGTCATGGCCAATGGCATGCAAAGTCGCCACGTCCACACCAAGCGATTTCGGAACGACCGGTGCTGGGACATTTTTCTGTGCGGGAATGACATTGAGGGCGCGGGTTCGACGTTTGAACCGTCCACCTACGACTACGACAACGACTCTCACCAGCGTGAGCATCGCTTTGCTCCGTTTTACGCACTAGGCGAGCCTTACCGAACATGTGTATTTGACCTCCCCGCGACTGTTTCCAATCAGGTGTATGGCCTGCAGCTGTTCGGCTGGGGCAGTGAGCTGAATGTGTCAATGCCCGTGTCCTCGCCAGCCGACTTGATGGAAGAAATCCAGACCCGCTACGGGGCGGATCCCAAGCTGACGCGAGTTATCAAGGTGCGGGACCACAAGTCGCAGGAGGTGGAATACTCCTACGTGATTCCCAATCTCTACGATAGCGGTGAGCTGCAAGCCTGCAAGCGGAATCTGTTGACTGCGATCGAGCGGCGCACAGATATCTGCCTTGATTTGATGTCCAGAGAAATCTGGGATTTAACGCTTTTCAGTTTCCCCGAGATGCACACCGCCAACCACCTGCTTTGGCATGTCGGCGAGCGCCATCCGGTCAATCAGGGTGAGTCGCCGTCGCACGCGCTGCTGGAGATTTCTCAGGCAATTGACGCTGCGATCGGGCGCCTGGCAGCGGCACTGCCGGGCGACTCGACACTGGCCATCCTCACCCTTGACCATACCGCCAGCAACAGCATGGATGTCCCGACCATGGCGATACTGCCCGAGATGCTTTATCGCTGGAGTTTTCCAGGTCAGGCACTTCTCGCTCCGGGGATAGCCGGGATGGCTGTGCCACCGTTGCGTCGGGATTACACAAAGCTGTGGAAGCATGAAATCTGGGCACTGCTCACGGACGAGGGAAGAGAACTGCTTGAATCACCCGAGGCACTCGAGCGCAGTGGCAGTCCATTCAGCTGGAATCCCGCCATCTGGTACCGCAGGCTCTGGCCATCCATGAAAGCGTTTGCCTTGCCGAGTGTGTCTGATGGCTACATCCGCATCAATGTTGAAGGGAGGGAAACCAATGGACTGGTCCGTGCTGCCGATTATTCCGACACGCTCGAATCGATTTCAACAATGCTGCAAGCTCTGACCAATCCACGCACCGGTGCGCCCGCGGTCAAGATGCTGACGCGCACTCGAAGTACGCCTTTCGACCTGCCCGCCATCCCGCCGGATCTGGTTGTGAGTTGGAACGATGACAGTCCGGCTGACTGCATGGACAGCCCGACCTTGGGCAGGGTGAACCCCTTGCCATATTTCCGGACCGGCGGCCATTTGCCGCACGGCTCGACAATTGAAGGTTGGTTCACTGCACAAGGCCCGACTATTGCCGCCGGAACCATCACCCCTCCCGGAAAACTGGTGGATGTGCCGGCTACCCTGCTCGCACTGCTCGGTGCGTCGTGCCATCAAGGGATGACGGGCAGGTCACTGCTGGGGGAATCGAATGCCCTCGCTTTGCCTGCAAATCAGCAGTGACAATCCGAAAACCTATGAGAATCACGCTGCATGACTATGTGACTGACCCCTCATTGCCGCAAAAGGACGGGGTCAATCTGGCACATGAAAATATTTCGGCTCTGATGAAGGCCTGTGCCGACGACGCGCTGACGGTGGCGTTTCATGATTTCAATCGCTTGTTGACTGACGAGGGCTATGCCCGGGAGATGCTCGGAAATGCCGACTGCGTCATCAGTAACGTTGGTCCTCACGCTCATTATTATTTCTATCTGCGTGAACGTTATAACTTGCAATATCGGATTGTGCGCGATGTCCGGACTGCTCTCTGGAGCAGTTATCTGCTGCAGGAGGCCCTGTGTGAACCCTACCTGCGATCCGATGATGTCCTGATGGTGGCAAGCCATTACACGCGAGGTTTATACGAAAAGATGTTTCCGCACTTGCGGGACTATTCCTGCTTTCGCTGCTACCCACTGGCCGTAAAGTTTCCGAAAGCTTTGCCGGCGCGCGAGGCGAAGGTCGTCGGCGAGCCGTTTATTCTGGGTTACATCGGGCGCCTCTCCGAGGACAAGAACTTCCCTGATCTGGTCGACCTCCTGATCGAACTCAATCGCGCACAGCCTGGCCACTATAAGTTGCTGGCTTGCGGGGATATCCACTCCGCCATATGCGATCCTAAACAGATCCGGTCGCGGGTGCGGGATGTGCTTGGTAACGGTGATTTCTTCGAACATCTGCCGCCGCGTGCCAACGGGGACATCTGGGAGGTGATGCGCCGCTTCGATGTCATGCTCTTCCCCAGTACCTCCAACCTCGAAACCTTGGGACGCGTACTGGTTGAAGCCAGCTATGCGGGGGTGCCTGTGATTTGCGGTGCCCATGCGGCGGCACCGGAACTGATACCCGAAGGCGCCTTGTGCCCGGTTGACTACCGCATGATTGAGTCTCTCAGCACGCACTACGATCACTGCATGGGAAAGATTGAAGTCGGCCACATGGCGGATGCACTTCGGCGCAAGCCGCTGCCACTGTCCGACTGTCATCTGGACTATCTCGGACATCCGGAAAAATTCCTGCGCGCGTTGACCATGAGTCCGGAGGCGATCGGCGATCTGGATCCCTTGACGCTCAAAAGCGCGCAACATGCTTTGATCGATTCGATCCGGGTCGATCTGTTGCCATCATTTGATCTCGAATGGGCCAATGCAGCGATCGCTGAAATGATTCCATGGTTCAGCGATCTTCAGCAAAAAGGCTCGCCGAAGCGTCACGCAAGGCTGACGCGGCTGACCGAAATCAGCAGCCATCCGGCGCGCACCCGGCGATATCTGGAAAAGTCGGAAAAAACTCTGGGCGACTTTACCGATGTGGGTGGCATCGATATCGAGCTGTGCCATGTGGTCGATTTTTATCCTGTGTTCTCGATTGTCAGCGGCAACAGCAAACAGACACGAATTTTTGCGGCATCGGCAATCGCATAGCCCTCGAGCGTCCACAGATGGACGTGAGGTGCTTGTGCAGGATCGTGCGCAATGCAAGCACGAAACTCATGGCCAAACCAGCAGGGGACCGCACGGACTTTCAGTCGGCGGGGAGCTGAGGCGGTGCTCTGCGGGTACGATTACAAACAATTGCTTCGTTAATGCTCGCTCCGGTGCCAGTGAGGGCTGGTCTGCAAGCGCGGGAATGAAGAAGCCTGCCAAAATCGGGCGTCTTACTTGAGCTTTTGGCGGAAGCGGTGAGATTCGAACTGAAACCACAATCCATTGATTTATATATTAAATTTTTAATTTTTTATAATTATATCCAACAAAATTACCAACAATTCTATCTCTTCGACAGTACACTCCAACCGCAGCAGTTCAAACCGAACACAGAAAAGCCCAGCCTATCACCGGTTGTGCTTTCTACCTGTTCGGTAATGGATCAGCCCTCCTCGCCTCTAGCCAGCTCCCCTCACCCGCTTCGGACAAACACGCACGAAATCATCCCGGTTCATCATCAAAGCGCTTACCGAGATCGGTTGGGGTACGACTGGTCGCTATTAACGAGGCACTGCTTAGGCTCTTCTATCCAGCCCTGCGTAACGTCAGCAAGAAATGGACAATCCCCATTCGGGATTGAAAATCTGCCCTGACTCGCATTACCATCCAGTTCGTAGAGTGGCTCTTACAAAACTGTGAGATGGCTTGCATTATGAGAGGCGACGGATTTAGCGTTTTCTACGACAGTTTTTACCCTGAACAGATTTGGGGCGTAGACTTCCCTAAACTTGAAACAAGGTAAAAATAGAGACTTCC
>JACCDS012512218.1_pt1 | contig 36339 bp, 25 predicted proteins | sample 7446441 | NCBI WGS metagenome assembly JACCDS01 (sample SAMN15323445, study PRJNA562643) | freshwater metagenome | isolation source: river surface water | place: USA:Blue River Watershed | collected 2017-08-17
CCAAATGGACTAACAATCCATATATTTATTCCCTTTCATTAGCTGTGTACTGCACCGCTTGGACGTATTACGGAAGTATTGGTGTTGCTGCCAATTCCGGATTAGGTTACTTGCCTATCTATTTAGGCCCTATCATTATTATCCCAACATGGATGATTATTCTAAAAAAAATCATCCGGATTTCAAGAGTAAATAAAATTTCTAGCATTGCTGATTTCATTTCATTACGATATGGCAATGATAGATTCTTAGGCGCATTAGTTACCATTGTTTGTATTTCTGGTATTGTGCCTTACATTGCTTTGCAACTTAAGTCCATTTCGGACACTTTTCATATTGTTACCAAAACCGAATCTAGCCCTAATATTTTTTACGACACCACTACTTATGCTTGTATTGCGTTGGCATTATTTACTTCGTATTACGGAACCCGTTATGTAGACGCCTCCGAAAAAAGACGCGGAATTGTTACCGCAGTGGCGATGGAATCGGTTTTAAAACTCGTTTTCTTTTTAATCATCGGTATTTATGTTACCTACTTTGTCTTTGATGGTTTTGACGACATTTATACCAAAGCTGCTGTCTTAGAAAATTTTGATAAGAAAAATTCAGTAGGTGGTTTAACCGGTGGTATCAATTGGTTTTTTCTTTGCATTTTATCCATGTTTGCGATATTTCTATTGCCAAGACAGTTCCATACTTCAATTGTAGAAAACAACAAAGAAACACATCTTAGAACAGCCATGTGGCTGTTTCCTTTGTACTTGTTATTGTTCAATATTTTTGTATTTCCAATTGCATGGGGAGGCAATATTTTATTCCACGGTCAAGGATTAAATTCCGACACCTATTCCCTATTAATTCCGCAATTTTTCAATAATAATGCACTTACTGTTTTAGTATTTCTCGGTGGATTTTCAGCAGCCATTTCGATGATTATCGTTTCGTCTATTGCATTGGCTACGATGCTAAGTAACAACCTATTGATTCCCTATGGATTTGTGGGTTCATTGCAAAACAAATCACAAGAAAAGAACAACAAACGCATCATTCGTAGTAGAAAAATCGGCATCTTTTTATTGATTATTTTAGCCTACGCTATTTACCGAATTTTCATTTTAGATTACTCTCTAGTCTCTATTGGACTAGTTTCATTTGTAGTGATTGCGCAATTAGCCCCTGCCTTTTTTGGAGCGCTATTTTGGAGAAGAGGTTCTAACAAAGGAGCCATTACAGGTATCCTTATTGGATTCGCCATCTGCTGCTATACTTTATTGGCACCTTATGCATTAGGCATTAGTGATTCTAGCAGTTTATTTATTCAAGAAGGTCCTTGGGGAATTGAATTATTAAAACCATTTCAACTTTTTGGCTTGGATTATTTACAACCCATTCCACATGCTTTATTTTGGAGTTTGTTTTTTAACGTAATGAGTTTTGCTGCTGTATCTGTTAGTTTTAGAGGCAACTACAGAGAACGCAATTATGCCGAAATGTTTGTGGATATTGACAAATACATCACCAACCACGAAGATGCTTTTGTTTGGAAAGGAACTGCCTATGTATCGGATATTGAAAAGGTATTACAACGTTTTCTAGGAGAAGAAAGAACCAAACGCGCGTTATCTATTTTCAATTTAAAGTACAACATCGACAAAAATGTAGCGACCGCTGATGCTCGTTTTATAAAATTTGCAGAAAATTTATTGACGGGTCATATTGGTACGGCTTCTGCCAAAATATTAATCGCAAGTGTGGTTAAAGAAGACGAAATTAGTTTGCCTGAAGTATTGCGAATTCTAGAAGAGTCCAAAGAAAATATCATCATCAATAAAAAATTGACTGATACTTCCAATGAATTGCAAAAAATATCAGAACAATTAAAGGTAGCCAATGAAGAACTCGTTAAAAAAGACATTCAAAAAGATGAATTTTTAGACACGGTTACTCACGAGTTACGTACACCAATTACTGCCATTCGTGCTGCAAGCGAAATTTTACATGATGACGAAGATGTGCCTTTTGAAGTGCGCAAACAATTTTTGCAAAACATCATTTCAGAATCGGATCGTTTGAATCGATTGATTGATAAGATTTTGGATTTGGAAAAATTTGAAACAGGAAAACAAAAAATTTATCTTTCTAGAAACAACATTGCCAAAACAATTGAGAAAACTTTAGATTCTCTAAAACAACTCATCAACAACAAAAAAATTCAGGTCGAATTTGAAGATGCTGGCAAAGAAATTAGAGCCTTTTATGACGAGGAGCGAATCATTCAAGTCATTCACAACTTAGTATCGAATGCTATAAAATTTTCAGCTGAAACAGATGGTTTGATTAGCATCCAAATTACTGAAAACGAATCGAATGTAGCAGTTACCATTCACAATAACGGCAAAGGAATCAAAAAAGAAGATTTTGAAGCCATTTTTGATAAATTTTATCAGTCCAGAAATCAAAATGTCAAAAAACCAATTGGTAGCGGATTAGGTTTGGCTATTTGCAAACAAATTATAGAACATCACAAAGGCGCTATTTGGGCCAATGATAATGTAAAAGAGGGAGCCACTTTTGTCTTCACATTACCCAACTACAACACAACAGAAAACAACTAAGAGGATGAAAAAGATTTTAATCGTAGATGACGAACCCAACATCGTAATGGCATTAGAATATACTTTCAAAAAAAACAATTTTGAAGTATTCATTGCGCGTGATGGAAAAGAGGCATTGGAAATTTTAGAAAAACAACTTCCGGATGTAATCATTCTAGACGTAATGATGCCTATGGTTGATGGTTATGCTACACTAGAAGAAATAAAAAAAGACGATAGATTAGCCCATTGTAAAGTCATTTTCCTTTCAGCAAAAAACAAGGAAACAGACATTGAAAAAGGTTTAGAATTAGGCGCTAATTTATATGTCGTCAAGCCTTTTTCTGCCAAAAAATTAGTAGAACAAGTTCACGAATTAATAGAAAATTAGCCCAATCTTTATATATAAATACTAGATCATGAATTACAAAGATACCTACGCTACAAGCACCGAAAATCCAGAAGCATTTTGGAAAACACAAGCCGACAGTATTGATTGGTTTACCAAACCCGAAACTATTTTATCATCAGATGAAAATGGATACCCTCTTTGGTACAAAGATGGAGAATTAAACGTATGCTATTTAGCTTTAGACAAACACATTGAGGATGGTTTTGGAGACCAAGTGGCTTTAATCTATGATTCGCCAGTAACACAAACCATTAAAAAATATACCTTTTTAGAAGTTAAAACGGAGGTAGCGAAACTTGCAGGAGGAATGCAATCTTTAGGTCTAAAAAAAGGAGATACCGCAGTAATTTACATGCCAATGATTCCTCAAGCGGCCTTTGCTATGTTAGCTTGTGCCAGAATTGGAGTTACACATTCGGTTGTTTTTGGTGGATTTGCACCTCACGAATTAGCCATCCGAATTGATGATTGCAAACCAAGAGCCATTATCACCGCTTCTTCGGGAATTGAAATTGACCGATTAATTGCCTACAAACCTCTAGTTGACGAGGCCATTCAATTAGCCGAACACAAACCTAAAAAAGTAATTATTCTAAATAGAAAATTAGGTGCCAAAGTTCCGTTTAAAAAATACGATGTAGATTACGATGCCTTGGTATACGGTTCTGAAGAAGCCGATTGTGTGCCTTTAAACTCCACACATCCCTTGTATGTTTTGTACACTTCGGGAACTACTGGAAAACCAAAAGGAATCGTTCGTGATTCAGGTGGTTATGCCACGGCTCTAAAATATTCCATGCAAAACGTGTACAACGCTAAACCTGGAGAAGTTTTTTGGGCTGCCTCAGATGTGGGTTGGGTTGTAGGGCATAGCTATATCGTATATGGTCCGCTAATCAATCGAAATACTACAATTATTTTTGAAGGAAAACCAATCAAAACTCCAGATGCAAGTACTTTTTGGAGAATGATTGAAGAACATAAAGTAAGCGTAATGTTTACTGCTCCAACGGCTATCCGTGCTATCAAAAAAGAAGACCCTAACGGAGAATTCATCAAAAAACACGATTTAAGTTCGCTGAAAATTCAGTTTTTAGCGGGAGAACGTTGTGATGTAGCTACTTTAGAATGGTACCAAGAACATATTCCCGTTCCAGCTATTGACCACTGGTGGCAAACAGAAACAGGTTGGCCAATAGTAGCTAACATGATGGGTATCGAATATTTGCCAATCAAACCAGGATCGGTTGGGAAAGCAGTTCCAGGATACGACATCCAAATTTTTAGTGAAAACGGAACCGAAGTAGGACCCAACGAAGAAGGATACGTAGTAATCAAATTGCCTTTGCCTCCAGGAACTTTATTGGACTTATGGAAAGATAACCCAAGATTTAAAGCGGGTTATTTAGAAAAATTTCCAGGTTACTATTTCTCAGGCGATGGTGGATTCAAGGACAACGATGATTATATTTTTATTACAGGTCGTGTGGATGACGTAATAAATGTAGCGGGTCACCGACTTTCTACTGCTGAAATGGAAGAGATTGTAGCTTCTCATTCTTCAGTGGCAGAATGTGCCGTTATTGGAATTCATGACGAATTAAAAGGACAAACTCCTTTGGCCTTAGTAGTTATCAAACACGGAGAAGACATTGAGCATTTCCAATTGGAACAAGAAATTGTAAAACTAGTACGCCAACAAATCGGTGCCGTTGCTTCATTACGAAATGTTGTCATTGTAAATCGTTTACCAAAAACTCGTTCGGGTAAAATACTTCGTAAATTAATGCGCAGTATTACTGACGGGGAAGACTTTCAAATCCCTTCTACTATTGATGACGAAGCTATTGTAGGCGAAATTATTGAGGTGTTGAAAAAATATAAAATTGGAAGTTACAGCAAATAAAACAAACAGAATTAGAACATATAAAATAGAATACCATGAGTTATTATAAAATTGAAAATCTAGAAGAATATTTCAAACACTACAAAAAATCAATTCGTGAACCTAAAAAATTCTGGGACCGAATTGCTTCTGAAAACTTTACTTGGTACCAGGAATGGGACAACGTAATTGATTTCAATATGGCTGAAGCCGAAATTAAATGGTTTACCAATGCCAAAGTAAATATTACGAAGAACTGTATCGACAGACACCTTGCAAAACGAGGCGATAAAACGGCTATCATTTTCGAGCCGAACGATCCTTCAGAAGCAGCGCAACATATTTCGTATAACGAATTATACGAACGCGTTTCTAAAATGGCGAATGTCTTGCGTGACCAAGGCGTCAAAAAAGGAGATCGCGTCTGCATTTATTTGCCAATGATTCCTGAACTGGCTATTTCATTATTAGCTTGTGCCAGAATTGGAGCCATTCACTCGGTCGTTTTTGCAGGATTCTCTGCTTCAGCAGTCGCTTCAAGAATCAACGATTGCGAATGTAAAATGGTCATCACTTCTGACGGAAGTTACCGTGGAAACAAAGCGATTGATTTAAAAGGCATTGTGGACGAAGCCTTAGAAAAATGTCCTTGCGTTGAAACTGTTTTGGTTGCCAAAAGAACCAATACCAACGTGAATATGAAAGAAGGACGTGACCAATGGTTGCAACCGCTTTTAGACAATGCAATGAATACTAACGTTGCTGAAATTATGGATGCTGAAGATCCTTTATTTATTCTTTACACTTCAGGTTCAACAGGAAAACCAAAAGGAATGGTACATACCACAGCTGGGTATATGGTCTATACTGCATACACATTCAAAAATGTATTTAGCTACGAAGAAAATGATATTTTCTGGTGTACTGCGGATATTGGTTGGATTACAGGTCACTCGTATATTCTTTACGGACCTTTATTAAATGGAGCGACTACTGTAATTTTTGAAGGGGTTCCTTCGTATCCAGACTTCAGTCGTTTCTGGGAAGTAATTGAAAAACATCAAGTGACCCAATTCTATACAGCTCCAACAGCCATTCGTGCTTTGGCTAAGGAAAGTATTGAATACGTTCAAAAATACCCACTTCAATCGTTAAAAGTAATTGGATCGGTAGGTGAACCAATCAATGAAGAAGCTTGGCACTGGTACAATGACCATGTAGGAGGAAAAAAATGTCCTGTGGTCGATACTTGGTGGCAAACCGAAACAGGAGGAATTATGATTTCGCCTTTGGCTTTTGTAACACCGACAAAACCAACCTACGCTTCACTTCCATTGCCAGGAATTCAACCGGTATTAATGGACGAAAAACGCAACGAAATTGAAGGCAATCAAGTGACTGGAAGTTTGTGTATTAAATATCCTTGGCCTAGTATTGCCAGAACCATTTGGGGTGATCACCAACGTTATAAAGAAACCTATTTTAGTGCATTCCCTGGTAAATATTTTACAGGCGACGGTGCTTTGCGTGATGAAGTAGGCTATTACCGTATTACAGGTCGTGTCGATGACGTAGTGATTGTTTCTGGACACAATTTAGGAACTGCTCCTATTGAAGATGCTATTAACGAACATCCAGCAGTGGCTGAATCTGCTATTGTAGGTTTCCCACACGATATCAAAGGAAATGCCTTATACGGATTTGTCATCTTAAAAGAGTCTGGTGAATACCGTGACCGAGAAAACTTAAGCAAAGAGATTAACCAACATATTTCAGACCATATTGGGCCTATTGCTAAATTGGACAAAATCCAATTCGTATCTGGTTTGCCAAAAACACGTTCTGGAAAAATTATGCGTAGAATCTTGCGTAAAATTGCAGAAGGCGACTTCTCAAACTTTGGAGACATTACCACTTTATTGAATCCAGAAATTGTGGACGAAATTAAAGATGGAAAAATTTAGTTTTTAGTTTATGTGTTAATTGTAGTTGAAAAAAGCTACTCCTTTCGGGGAGTAGCTTTTTTATTTTAAATACTATTTGGATACTCTAATTGGTTCTAAAATTCCAAACCTGCCCTCTTGTTTCTCCTCCTTTATTGTCTTTGACTACCACCTTCCAATAATAGAGTGTTGTAGCTTGTAATGAAGTTGCGGCAAAAACCGGTGTCGTTATATTATCTCCAACCTTAACTGTTGGCGGATTTGTAGTCCCTAAATACACATCATAAGTCAATACATCTGCAACATCAGCGTCAGAAGCAAACCATTTTAAAGTAGCTGATGTTCCAGAAATCGTACTGTTTATTTCAGGCTGAACTAATTCCGGTAAAAATGGCAAATGATTGGCTACTGCTACCCCTTCAGTATAAAAACTATACGTTCCAGAATAGGCACTAGACGCATTTTTACTATCCGTAGCTTTTACTCTCCAATAATAGGCTTTACCTTTGTCTAAAGTAACCGCTTGGGTACGTGATGAAACATCTGTTGTACTGACAATTTGAGCAAACTGATTATCTGTTGCAATTTGTAATTGGTACACAATAGGATTGCTTTCTGCATCGGTTGAAGCACTCCATTCAAAAGTAACCGCATTGTTAATACACAACAAACTATTTGTTGGCGCCACTAAAGAGGGTACTGTTGGCGCCGTGTTTGTAGGCTCTGGTGTAGGTGTTGGTCCATCAGAACCACCTCCGCCGCACGAAATAAACAAAAGGGCTATACTCGCTAAATATATTATTTTTCTCATGTTTACTCTTTTACAATGGTTAAACTTACTGGAGTATCTAAATGTACTTTTGCAAAATACACCCCAGCTGATTCTTTTTCTAAATTCAGTTGTACTTTCCCATTCGACACTGAATACACTCCTTTTGAAACTAATTGTCCATTCAAATTGTACAATTCAACGGCTATTTCAGTTTTAAGAGTTGGTGTAGCTATTTCAATTACTCCATGTGTTGGATTAGGATAGGCTGCAAAACCACTTAAAGGATCCATAATACTTGTAGCATAAATTCCCTCACAAGCTTTAGCCGTTTTTACTTCTAGAAAATCACCTTGTTGGACTGGAATTGTAAAATTAGTAGCTGAAGTTTCAAATTGGGATGTACCATTTACAAACACTTTAAAAGGAGCTGTTCCTTCCATAATTTGTACTGAGGCTACATTAGATGCAACCGATGATTTTCCTGTTAATGAAGAACCTCTAGTTATAGTTAAACTGTAGCATTGCTCAAAGTTAGGTTTTCCTGGAATGGTAATACAAACTGGATAAACTCCTGGAGCTAAATTAGAAATAGTCAAATTATTATTCGTGAAATTATAATTAGTCCCATTGACAGTGGCTACGTAGTTATAGGTTTGAGCAGCATTAATTACAATTTCTCCATTATTCTTATTAGCACAAGTTTCAGCTCTCGATTCTACATTAAAATTATCCGATGGTAAGGCAAATGGGGCATTGGCCCCAAAAGCCTGTTTGTTTCCGTAAATTTTAAATTGACCTGGTAAAACAGCAATAGCATCGTTTACATTAACAACATTCAAAGTCGAATTATCCATCAAGTTAAACCATTCTCCTGCATACGGGAATCCTGTTGGTACACTTTTAGTGGTGACATCAAAGTTGGCAATAATGACTACATCTTTCAAACTTGTACTAGGAAGATTAGCATCTGTAATTTTAATAGTTTGTAATAATGAACTAGCGTTAGTTATAGTAGCTGTACCAGAAAAGACAGGCTCTTCTGTTTTTAAGCGAATCATTTTAGCCCAATCGGAGTAGATTTTGAATCTATTGGCATTGGCTAACCAATTACCTGTCCATTGCAATTGTGGTTTGGTATCCAATTTACAATCGCCCGTTGTAGCATCTGAAGAAGTATTAACGGTTCCATTATTACACGTAAAAATAGAATCATCATACCCCAACTCGCCAAAATGCCAAATCATTTTTGGTCCTGGAACCAATAATGAAACTGCACCTATTGCCGACATTCTAGATAAAGCAGTATTTACTATTTTTACATTATGAGCCGAGTTAGTACTATTTCCATATTGGATATTCTTATACATTAAACGCTCTTCGTCATGACTTTCGGCATACCCCATCAATCTATGGTTCGTGAATCCTCTACTAGCACTGTTCATTCTAGCAATATTAGAAGTATACCCCATAGAGAGTTGATTGTATTCCGAATTCATGATTCCCCATAACATAATTCCTTTGCTTGGCGATTCAGTTATTCTGTAATTTGCCCATTCTTTCTCTTCGGTATCGGTTCCTAAATGCTCAAAAATAGTATAATGAGTCGGATCTAAACTCCATGAATAATCAGCATACGTTTTTAAAACAGCAACACGATCTGCACGATAGCCATTGGTACAAGCATCATCCCCTGCGGTACATTCTTGTGTAAATCCTTTGGTCAAATCCCAACGAAACCCATCAATTTTGAATTCTTCAATCCATTGTTTCACTACACGTTTTACATAATTTTGAGTTCGTGGCTGTTGATGATTAAAATCTTCGCCTACACTGTAACTGTGTTTCGCAACGGTATTGAAATACGGATTCTCAGTTGAGGGGCTTCCCCAACCATCACCATCAGGGTCATTCATCCACATTCTAAGCATTGGATTTCTTCCAAAAGCATGATTCAAAGCCACATCTAAAATTACTGCAATCCCATTTTGATGGCATTTATCAATCAATTCTTTTAACTTGTCTGAAGTACCATAAAATTTGTCCAAAGCCATATGGAAAGCGGTATTGTATCCCCAGCTTTCATTGCCTTCAAACTCCATAACAGGAAGCAATTCGATAGCATTAATTTTTAAATTTTTAAAATAATCTAATTTATCAATTACTGATTGGAAATTCCGACCTGCGTCAAAATCACGAACTAATAATTCATACACTACTAATTTTTCCTTTGCAGGTTTAACAAAATTCGTTGTAGCAGTACTCCAAGCATAAGGCGCTTGTCCGGTTTGCAATACTGTAACCTCACGCTCTTGTCCCGTAGGATAAGCAGGTAAATTAGGATATGATGATGCTGGAATAGTTGGGTCATCATAAGGAGACAATACTAAAGTAGAATACGGGTCGGCTGTTTTCACCATAGCTGGCGTACCGGTAATTGGTGTAGCATCTACGACCCAATATTGATAGGTGTATTTTGTACCTGAGGTTAAACCCGTTAGTTCCAACCAGAATTTATCTGAATTGGTATCTTTTTTCATCGCATAGGCATTGGTAGGTTGCCAATTATTGAAACTTCCCGCCACATATACAAAATCTTTAAACGGAGCGTCTAACACCAAAGTCGCTTTTGTCGCATCGTTAGGATCGTAGTTGATACCGTCTACTAAATTAGAAGGCAAGGCTTGTCTACTCGTTCCTGGATTGACAACTACCGAAAACTTTTTTGTAATAGTTGTAGTACCTTGAACTACTTCTAATTCATAATTTTGATTACTTGTAATATTGGAATGTGTAAATGAATAACTTGAAGTCGATGTGTTAGTATTGATACTCACTCCATTTGATTTCAAATTATAACTTGCATTTCCATTAGTATTAGTAGCTGTAATTGTAAAATTAGAACCAGAATTAATAATGGTCGTACTGTTTTGAACTGTTGATGAGAGGGTTACTTGAAAAGAACCGACATCAACCAATATATCTTGCGATTTTTTGTCACCTGTTCCATCTTTAGCTTTAATTAAAAAACCAATTTTTCCAATTCCCGTAGTATTATAATAGGTTGTTGGTGTGAAAGTTTTGGTATAGGTATCATTAGATTGATTATACGTAAACTTACTCGCTTCATTAGAATTATCCCAAGTACCATTAAGCGGAGTACCTTTTTGAGTGACACCACTTAAATCAAAAGCCCATGCCCACATATACAAACTATTACCTGTAACTCCCCAAGTTGCTTCATTAATACTACTGCCATTAATTGTAATAGTAATTGAAGTATTCTCCTCAAAAGCAGCAGGGCTTACACTGTAGGTAGCGTTTTGCTGTTGACCAAATGAAGTTAAGCCAATTAGCAATAAAAAAGTTAGTAGATTTTTTTTCATTCGTGTGTTGTTGGTTAGTTAAAACAAAAAAGCACTTAATTATACAAATTAAGTGCTTTTAATTAAATACTACATTTTATTGTGGCATCAAACGTAAGTTGTAGTTAGCAGAGTTTCTGATATCTAAAACTACCTTATAATTTCCAGCAGTAGGTACTTTCATATCACCACCACCTAATTTAATTTTATATTGACCACCTGTTGTTACAGTCTCTAAATTTCCTGAAACTGTACCCATTTTAACTGACCAATCATCTTTCAAACGAATTAAAAAATTATCTGCTGCTAAAGTTAGGGTTGCGGTATACATTTGATAGTATGGAGAGCTTGGATTAGTATCAAATGTCAATGGAGTACCTGAACCCCATCCATTTGGAGTTGCAGCACCAATAATAGTCACTTGTCTTTGATCCATTGTATAAGTTCCAGCTGCCCAATTCACAGTAAAGAAATAAGTTCCTCCAGAAGCAGGCTTAATATTATTTCCTCCTAAAACACCTGAAAAAGCACCAGAGCCACTAGCTTCCCCTCTATCTCCTGACCAAGCAGCAACTGGAGAAAATTTAAATTCTGGAGTTGAGTTAGCGAACCAAACAAATCCTTCATAATTACCATTATTCCCAGCAGAAAATAATTTAGCAACATTTGCATTATCAGGAGACCAATCTGATCCATAACCACTTGCTCCTTGATAATTTCCAGGAACATAAATTCGTGCAAATTCATCATAAGTATCAAAAGCTGTAGCTGTAATTGTAACTTCATTTGAAACCACTGTATACGCATCAACAGTTGAAGAAGATTGATTCAAAGGACTTCCTACAACACGTATTTTGTAAGATTGTGAAGTACCAATAGCACCACCCGCGCCTAATAAAGCTGCATTTAATTGTCTATTCGTTACTGCTTTTTCTAAATTTATAGAAGCATCAACAGCAAAATCTCCTAATGGAAATGTTCCTGGAGCACTAAAGTTTCCAGTGCTTTTGATTACTTGTAAAGTATATCTTGCTGCAGCTGAATATCCAAAAGTAGACGAAGTCCACTTTGCAGTAAAAGCTGTTGCAGAAGCAGTCGAAGCGGTCAAAGCATAAGTGCCTCCTGTTGGAGCAGAAAGTACAATATTGTCTCCCTTTGCAGCAACTGGATCTAAAAGATCATCTGAACAAGAAACTAAACTTGATAGTATTCCTGCTACTAAAATTAAACTTAAATATATTTTTTTCATAATTATTAATTTATTTTCCAATGGTCTGAACAATTCAGACCATTGGATTTTTTAAACATTAATATCCAGTATTTTGAGTCAAATTAGAATTGGTATTTAATTCTGTTTGAGGAATTGGGTACACATTGAATTTAGCATCAATACTAGCTCCATTCAAAGCATTTCCTTTCCATTGCCATAATTTAGCACTTCCTGTGAATTTATTAGCACGAATTAAATCTTGTCTTCTGTGTCCTTCCCAGTACAACTCTCTAGCTCTTTCGTCTAAGACAAAGTCAGGTGTAATATCTGAATCTGCTGCTACTGCAGTAGCTCCAGCACGAGTTCTCAATGTATTAACATAACCTCTAGCAACTGATTTTGATGCAGATGCAACATTATTAGCAGCCAATTCAGCATACATTAAGTACACATCAGCCAATCTGAATAATGGGAAATCAGTATCGGTATGTGTTTGATTACTTCCAATAGCACCTGTTGAAGTTTTATTAGAGAATTTTTTGATTTTCAAACCTCCATTCCCGAAGAAATCAGAAACTGAATTAATAGTTAAGTTTGAAGTTGATGCAGCATCAAACATCGCTCTTCTATCCGTTGTTCCTGTTAAATCTGAAAATACATTAGCAAATTCTTTTCTAGCTGCTAATCCATACCAACCTCCATCAACACCTACTTGTGAATTCCAATCACCAGTTGCAGCGTGAATAATAAAAGTAGTTCCTCCCCATGTTTTAGTATTAATACCATCAAAACGAATTGGGAAAATGATTTCCGATTGAACTGCTGCTCTATCATTATCAGCCATAAACAAGTTGCTATAAGGAACGTTTGCAATAGCATAAGGAGATGCAATTACTGTATTTATTGCTGCAAGTGCTTCTGCATCTTTACTAACTCCTGTATATACTTTAGCGTTTAAGTATAATTTAGCTAACAACATTTTAGCAGCTACTTTATCCGCTCTTCCGTATTCGTTAGTTCTTGCGTCTTTTAAATCAGCATCAATAGCTGTCAATTCAGTAACTAAATAGTTAAAAACATAAGCTCTATCTTTTTCAACAGGTTTAGTACCTACTAAATCATCTTCTGTTGCAAAAGCAACTTTACCAAAAATATCAATACCGTGATAGTAAGATAATGCTCTTAAGAAACGAACCTCTGCTCTGTATACTTTAATATCAGCTTTCAAAGCATCACTTACTCCTCTTGATGCTAATTTAGCATCAGTAGTAGCTCTTAAAAACTCATTAGCCAATCCTATTTGATAAAAAACTCTAGCATAAAATGCTTTAACAAATCGGTTATCAGCATTCCAAGTGTGGTTGTTCAACTCTGGCAAAGTTGGGTCACCCCAAGAAACCATTGCTTCGTCAGTTGGCAACTCTTGTAATTGCCAGTATCCTCTTAAGTATTGACCAAAACCTTCGTCAATTCCTTGGATATCTGGTGCGTCCGAAGGACCTTTTTGACCTGTAACAGCTAAACCTCCGTAGATTTTAGCTAAAAATTGTTTGTAAGAACTTGGATCTTTGAAGAACGCTTCAGATGTAAAATCATCGTCGTCTTTTGGAGACACATTCATATCATTGGTACATGATGCAAAAAATGTAATTAATCCAAGAAATACAAGTAATTTAAAATTAATTGATTTTATCTTTTTCATAATAGTTTAATATTAAAAATTATAGTTTAATCCGAATAAGAACATTCTTGCACGTGGATAAATTGTACTGTCAATTCCTCTAGTAGTTACATCTCCAAAAACCTCTGGATCCATTCCTTTGTATTTAGAAATTGTCAAGACATTTTGAACCCCTGAGTACAAACGTAAAGAAGACGATTGCACATTAAATGGCGACTCGATTAAGTATCCAATTGTTACGTTGTCTAATTTTAACCATGAAGCATCTTTAACATAATAATCAGATTCAGCTCTTTTTTGAGTAAACAAGGTGTTATTAAAATCAACTGTTGTATTGTTGATAGCTCTAACATTATTGTCTGAAATACTTTGAGAAAGGAAACTTCTACTTGCATTTACGTTATCATAAATATAATTTCCTATACTAGATCTCCAAGCCATAGATACATCCCATTTTTTGTAGTTGTAATTGGTCATGAATCCCATAGTTACTGTAGCGTTTGGCTTGTGGAAAGCATGTTTATCTAAAGATGTAATTTGCCCATCTCCATTTCTATCCACATAAACTCCTTCTAATGGTTTACCAGCAGCATCATATACTTGCTCGTACAACCAGAAAGTATTTGGAGCCAATTGCTCTTTCTGAATTTGCGTGTATAAATCTAAGCCTACAGAACCTTGTAGAAAATCTAAGCCTTTTAAATCTTTAATTTTAATATCATTGTAAGCAATGTTATAATTAAAGTTTAAAGAAGAGTTCTTAGTTTGAATTGCTTTGTAGTTAATATTTAACTCTGCCCCTTTTGTGGTTAATGAACCAATGTTTTGAAAACCAGCAGTTCTAAAGTTTTGTAACGATCCTTCAGCAACATTAGCAATCAAATCATTAGTTGTTTTGTTATACACATCTAACGAACCGGTTACTTTATCATTAAACAAACCAAAATCTAATCCCGCATTGATAGTAGTAGTTTCCTCCCATTTCATGTTACGGTTGTACCCTTCAGGTCTTCCTAATTGATAAAATTGATTTCCAAATTGGTACGTTGCTCCCGAAGTTGCTCCACTTAAATTATATCTTTGGAAATAATCATAAGCAGCTGGAATATCTTGTTGACCTGTAACACCCCATCCTAAACGTAATTTTAATTCAGAAACTGTTTTAGAATCTTTTAAGAAATTTTCTTTAGACACTTTCCAAGCAAAAGCTGCTCCAGGGAAATTACCCCAACGGTGTAATTCTGAAAATCTTGAAGTACCATCACGTCTAAAGTTTACTGTAAATAAGTATTTATCGCTTAAATCAAAATTCAATCTTGAGTAATACGCTTGTAAATTAACTCCAGGACTTGTTACCACATCCGCTTTTTGTTCAGCAACTGGCAACAAAGTATTCGTTGAATAATAGCTTTCTAATTCAAAATTTTGGTATGAATAACCTGCAGTTAAATCTACCTTAACTTTTCCAAATTGTTTGTTATAATTCAAATAACCATCTACTAATTTATTTGATTTATTCTCCCAAGTATTCTCATTGTATCCAAGTCTTGCTGCATTGTAAATACCCGCTCTTGAAAAAGGACTTACAACATTAGTCCCTGTTTTTCTTCGACTATCAAAACCAACATTTACAACTGCTTTTACGTCTTCAAAAAAGTGCAATTTGTATTCTGTTTGGATATTTCCATAAAATCTAGATACTTGATCATTGTTGTCTTTTTGTTTCAACAAAGCAACAGGGTTTGAAGCTCCATAAGTAGTATAATTATTTGGAGAATTCAAAGTGTAATTTTCTTTATATCCATTGAATGGAGAGTTTGGGTCATAATTCACTTGAGTTGGATCAAATGAAATAGCAGATCCAATTGCCCCCTCATCAGCATATCTATTTTTCTCAGAAGCATAATTTGCATTTACCTCAAATTTCAAATGATTATCCAAGAATGAAGGAGTCATCGATAAGGCTACCGTATTTCTGTTAAAAGAAGAAGTTAATAAAACACCATCTACTGTAGTTTTACCAACAGATAATCGTGTTGGAATTGTTTTTAAGAAATTACCTCTAATAGAAATGTCATTAGAAAAAGTAATTCCCGTTTTGTAAATTTCATTTTGCCAGTCAGTATTTCCTGTTCCTAACAAAGCCACTCTTGATGGGACATAAGTGGTAATCAAATTTCTAAATTCATCAGCAGAGTATACATCTACTTTTTTAGCTACTGTATTGAAAGTAGTTAATGAATTAAACGAAACTTTCACACCTTCTTGTTTAGTTCCTTTTTTAGTTTTAATTAAAACTACACCATTTGATCCACGAGAACCATAAATAGCAGTAGCTGAAGCGTCTTTCAAGATAGAGAACGACTCAATATCATTTGGATTAATTGAAGACAAACCATTATCTACTGGTAAACCATCAATAACTATTAAAGGATCATTTGAAGCACCTAATGAAGCCCCACCTCTAATTCGAATTGCAGCTCCATCTCCAGGGCGACCTCCTTGAGTAACTACAACACCAGCAACTCTACCGTTAAGTAAGTTTTCAGTATTAGTAATAGCTCCTCTGTTGAAGTCTTTTGCAGTAATAATAGCCACAGATCCTGTTGCATCTTTCTTTTTAACGGAACCGTATCCTACTTGGACCACTACTTCTTGTAGTTGATTCTCAGCTTCAGCCAGTTTTACTGTCACATTAGCTTGATTAGAATAGGTAATTGTCTGCGCCTTGTATCCTACAAATGAAAAGATAACAGCGTCTCCTTGCTTGATTTTTGACAATTTAAATTTACCGTCAAAATCTGTAGTAACACTTTGTTGCGCTCCTTTTACTACTACATTTACGCCAGGTATTGGCTGATTCGATTTAGAATCAACTACAACACCGCTAAATGAACTCTGAGCCAACAAACTAGCTGGCAAGAGTAGTAATAAAACTAACAACTTTTTGTAAATTGTTTTCATACTTGTTTGTTTAAATTAATTTGATTTTTGGTTAACGTTATTCTACTTTTAATTTACTTCGAATAACAAACGTAATAAATCGATAACGATTTCGAAACAACCGAAAACGTTTTCTATTTACGAAAACGTGGTAGTGTTGAAAAGTTTGTGGTTTTAAGAAAATTTATAAGGTATTTTTGTAATTGAAATAATTTAACAATACATTTATTCTCAATAACTACTTCTTACTACTCATTATGAAAAGAAAAGTCACGCTAAAACAAATTGCAAAGGAACTTGACGTTTCAATTTCTACGGTATCCAAATCCTTAAGAAATAGTCATGAAATAGGTGAAGAAACACGATTAAAGGTGCAAGCTTTTGCTAAACTCTATCATTACAAACCCAATAATATTGCCCTTAGTTTAAAGAACCGAAAAACCAAAACTATCGGTATTATTATACCCGAAATTGTACATTATTTCTTTTCTACCGTAATCAATGGTATTGAGCATGTGGCCAATGAAAATGGCTATAGCGTGGTAATTTGTTTATCTGACGATTCCTTCGACAAGGAAGTATTAAACATGGAAATGCTTGCTAATGGGAGTATTGACGGCTTCATTATGTCTTTATCCAAAGAAACACAATACAAAGGCGATTTTCATCACATTACCGAAGTCATCAATCAAGGAATGCCAGTAGTCATGTTTGACCGGGTAACCAATGACATTTTATGTGACAAAGTGATTATTGATGATCAAGCTGCCGCATACGAAGCGGTTCAAAGTCTGATTGACAAAGGAAAGAAAAAAATAGCCCTAGTAACCACTGTAGACTACGTTAGCGTTGGAAAACTCCGAACGGATGGTTATACCAAAGCATTACTGGATAACGATATTCCATTCGACAAAAATTTAATCATCAAAATTGAGGATGTGGACACTTGCGAAATCACTATCAGTAAGCTACTAGAAGACAAAGCAATTGATGCGGTGTTTGCCGTAAACGAACTATTTGCGGTAACTATCATAAAAATGGCGAACAAGATGGGACTTCAAGTTCCAAATGATTTGGCTGTAATTGCATTTACTGATGGGATAATTTCAAAATACTCCACGCCTACCATTACTACTGTAAGTCAAAATGGTAAAAAAATGGGGGCTAAAGCAGCTAAAATGCTAATAAAAAGATTAGAAGCAGACGACTATAATGAGGGGGAAGAGAATTATACCACTGAAGTGATCTCAACCCACCTCATCGAAAGAGAATCTACAAATTAAACACGATTTGTTAATTCACTCATTACTACAACCTTGTAGTAGATTTTTTTGTTTAATATTTGTTTTTTGAAATGAATGTAAAATTTATATCTCTATATTTGGAGCTTCAAAACTTTTACTTTTACTTCGAAAATCCTAGTTAAGTTTTGATAAGCATAGCGCTTATCGTATTAATTTTAAAATTACGATAATGGAAAAGCGTAGATTAAGTACTTCCGAAATTTGGAGCATGAGCTTTGGATTTCTTGGAATACAAATGGGATTTGCATTACAAAATGCTAACGCAAGCCGAATTCTTCAAATTTTTGGTGCCGATGTGCATGAACTTTCTTGGTTTTGGATAATTGCCCCTTTAATGGGTTTAATCGTTCAACCTATCATTGGGTATTATAGCGATAAAACTTGGGGGAGATTTGGAAGAAGAAAACCATTTTTCTTTACTGGAGCTATTTTAGCTTCTATCGGATTAATCTTAATGCCACAAGCTGAAATTTTTATCGCGGTACTTCCTGCTTTGTGGGTTGGGGCAGGGATGTTAATGATTATGGACGCTTCATTTAATATTGCTATGGAACCTTTTAGAGCTTTAGTCGGCGATAACCTAAGGACCGATCAAAGAACTGCAGGATTCAGTGTGCAAACAGCCTTAATCGGTTTTGGAGCGGTAATCGGATCTTTACTTCCGTACACTTTAACAAATTGGTTTGGAGTTTCCAACAAAGGCGAAGCCGGAGGTGTACCCTATAGTTTAATATTATCATTTATCATAGGAGCAATTGTATTAGTAGGCTCTGTTCTCGTTTCAATTTTCAGCACCAAAGAATATTCTCCTGCTGAATTGGCACAATTTGCAGATGAAAAAATCGTAGAAGAAAAAGAATCAAGATTACTGGATGTTATTGACGATTTCAGAAAAATGCCTACTACTATGAGACAATTGGCTTTTGTTCAATTTTTCTCTTGGTTTGGTTTGTTTGGTATGTGGGTTTTTACCACACCCGCAATAGCACACCATATTTATGGATTACCAATCAGTGATAACAAAAGCGATGCTTATCAAAATGCCGGCGACTGGGTAGGCGTATTATTTGGCGTTTACAATTTAGTATCTGCTATTTACGCTTTTGCCTTACCTTATATTGCTAAAAAAATTGGACGAAAATTAACTCATGCTGTATCCTTAATCATAGGAGGAATCGGGCTAATTTCTATCTATTTTATGCCCAATGAAAACTGGATTATTCTTTCTATGATTGCTGTTGGAATTGCTTGGGCAAGTATTTTATCGATGCCTTTTGCTATTCTTGCTGGATCCATTTCTCCATTAAAAATGGGAGTATACATGGGAATTTTTAACTTTTTCGTGGTGTTGCCACAAATAGTAAACGCCTTAATTGGTGGGCCTTTGGTAAAATATGTGTACCAAGACAATGCGATTTATGCCATTGTAACTAGTGGACTAAGTTTTATTGTTGCTGCCATATTAGTAGTGCGCGTTAAAGATGTAGATGATGTAATAAATAATACCAATAATGACTAAAAAAGCATTTATTTTCGATCTAGACGGAGTAATTGTGGACACCGCTAAATACCATTATTTGGCGTGGAAAAAAATTGCAACCGAATTAGGTATCGATTTCACACACGAACACAACGAATTATTAAAAGGAGTAAGCCGCGTACGCTCACTTGATATTATTTTAGGACTTGGAAACGTTGAAGCGTCTCAAGAACAAAAAGACCAATGGTTGGTTCAAAAAAACGAAGAGTATTTGACCTATTTAGTAGATATGGATCAAAGCGAAATACTTCCTGGTGTAATGAAAGTATTGGAATTTTTAAAAGCCAATCAACAACCTATCGCTTTGGGATCAGCGAGTAAAAATGCTAGACCTATTTTAGAAAAAACTGGAATTCTATCTTATTTTGATTCCATTGTTGACGGCAATGACGTAAGCAATGCTAAACCAGACCCTGAAGTTTTTCTTCAAGCCGCTCAAAAATTAGGTATTACTAATGAAAATTCAATAGTTTTTGAAGATTCAGTTGCCGGAATTCAAGCCGCTAATATCGCAGCTATGACCAGTATTGGAATTGGAGAAGCAACCATTTTAAACGAAGCTAAATACAATTTTAAAGACTTCACCTATATCGATGAAGCCTTTTTAAATTCACTTATAAATAATTAAAAGTTAGGAATTAGGGCAAAGTAGCCCATTTTCAAATTTTCAAATTTTCAAATTAAAAAAATGAATCAAGATTATATTAAACCCGACAATTGGTCGATTATTGAAGAAGGATTTGATGTAGAACGAGTAAAATCATCCGAAAGTCTTTTCAGTATTGGAAACGGCGCCATGGGGCAACGTGCTAATTTTGAAGAAACCTATTCAGGCGAAACCTTCCAAGGAAGTTATATTGCCGGTATCTACTACCCTGACAAAACTAAAGTGGGTTGGTGGAAAAATGGCTATCCAGAATATTTTGCCAAAGTATTGAACGCACCCAATTGGATTGGAATTGATATCGAAATCAATGGTGAAAATTTAGATTTACACGCATGTGCTTCAGTTCGTGATTTCCGTCGTGAATTGAACATGAAAGAAGGTTGGTACCAACGCTCTTTTGAAGCTACTTTACAAAACGGAACTGAAATTGCAGTCAATGTAAAACGTTTTCTATCTATTGATTTAGATGAAGTAGGAATCATCAATTACGAGATTTCACCTTTGAATAAAGACGCGAAAATTGTCTACAAACCCTACATTGATGCTGGTGTAACCAATGAAGATGCGAACTGGGAAGAAAAATTTTGGGAACCACTAGAAGTGAAAAAAGGAAGTAATGAAGCATTTGTTACTGCTCAAACATTCAAAACCCATTTCAAAGCGACTACTTTCATGCACAATAGTGTTTGGGCCAATGGAAAAAACGAAAACATTTCGCCTGTTGCCATTGATGCTAACAACGAAAGAATCCAACACAGTTATGAAACCGTAATTGGACAAGGTCAAACTTCGACGATTCAGAAAATTGGTGGATACACCGTTTCTATGAATCATGCCAATACGCAAGTAGCTGCTGAAAATGTGATTAAATCGGCATTAGCCAAAGGATATGATGTCCTTTTAGAAGATCAAAAACAAGCTTGGTCTAAAATCTGGGAAATGTCAGATATCACTATCGAAGGTGATGTGAAAGCACAACAAGGGATTCGTTTCAACATTTTCCAACTGAACCAAACCTATTTAGGTAAAGATTCTCGTTTGAATATTGGACCAAAAGGATTTACTGGAGAAAAGTACGGCGGTTCTACCTATTGGGACACGGAAGCCTACTGTATTCCATTTTACATGGCTACCAAAGACCAAGAAGTTGCTCGTAATTTATTGACCTACCGTTACAATCAATTGGACAAAGCGATTGAAAATGCTGGAAAATTAGGTTTTACCAATGGTGCAGCTTTGTACCCAATGGTGACTATGAATGGTGAAGAATGCCATAACGAATGGGAAATTACTTTTGAGGAAATCCACAGAAATGGAGCCATAGCCTTTGCTATTTTTAATTATTACCGTTTTACAGGCGACTACAGTTATATTCCTGAAAAAGGATTGGAAGTGTTAATTGGTATTGCTCGTTTTTGGCATCAAAGAGCGACTTTCTCTACCAACAAAAATCAATACGTGATTCTTGGAGTTACAGGTCCAAACGAATACGAAAACAACGTTAACAATAACTTCTACACGAATTATATCGCTAAATGGTGTATTGATTACGCTGCAGAGCAAATCCAAAAAGTCTCTTTAGAATATCCATCGGATCACAAACGCATCATCGAAAAAGTAAATTTATCGAATGCTGAATTACAAGAATGGAAAAAAGTGGCTGATAATATGTACTTCCCAAAATCAGAAGAATTGGGAGTGTATTTACAACAAGACGGGTTCTTGGATAAAGAATTAGTTCGCGTTGCCGATTTGGATAGAAGCCAACGACCAATCAACCAAAAATGGTCTTGGGACAGAATTTTACGTTCGCCTTACATCAAACAAGCCGATGTATTGCAATGTTTTTACTTCTTCGAAGATCATTTTTCGAAAGAACAATTGAAAAATAACTTTGAATTTTACGAGTCATTTACGGTTCACGAAAGTTCCCTTTCGCCATGTGTTCACTCTATTCAAGCGGCTGTTTTGGGCAAAATGGATATGGCGTACACTTTCTATTTAAGAACGTCTCGTTTGGACTTAGACGACTACAACAAAGAAGTGGAAGAAGGTTGCCACATCACCTCTATGGCAGGTACTTGGATGAGTATTGTGGAAGGTTTTGGAGGTATGCGTGTTAAAAATAACACCTTACATTTTGCTCCTAAAATTCCGAAAGAATGGCAGGGCTACTCCTTCAAAATTAATTTCAGAAACCAAATTGTAAAGGTAACTGTGAATCAAACCGAAACACAAATTGCTTTAGAAGGGAATACAGCAATTACAGTCGTGGTTAATGGAAAAGAAGTTGCTGTAGCAGCTAATGGTTTAGTTACGGTTTAGTTTTTGAACCATTAAGAAATTAAGATTCATTAAGGTTTTTACAAAGACATTATAAAAAATACGTAGATGAGAATCACAATGACTAAAAAAGAAGTAACCCAATTATCTTATGAGATTATTGGGTTTGCTATCAAAGTTCATAAAGAACTTGGTCCTGGATTGTTAGAAAGTATCTACGAAAAATGTCTAAAATACGAATTGGAGAGTAATGGTTATGATGTGAAACAACAACTTACTGTAAAAATTAATTACTTCGATTTAAAAACTGAAACAGATTTAAAATTAGATTTATTGGTAAACGATTGTGTTATTGTCGAATTAAAAGCGGTTGAAAATATTTTACCTATTCATGAAGCACAACTTTTATCGTATATGAAATTACTCAGACGTCCACAGGGATTATTAATTAATTTTAAAACAACTAATATTACAAAGTCATCAAAACCTTTTGTAAACGAATACTTTACAATGTTAAGTGACGAATAAATCATAAAAAAACTTAATGTCCCTTAATTCCTTAATGGTTTAAGAATGAAAAAAATCTTCTTTTTACTACTAACATCCATTTCTTTTGGGCAGATACCAAAAGTGAGTAAAGGCACTATACAACGCCTTGAAAACTTTAAATCGGACTATGTTGATTCAAGAAATATCGATATTTGGCTGCCTGATGGTTATTCTAGCACTCAAAAATACGCAGTTTTGTATATGCACGATGGTCAAATGTTATATGACGCAGCTACAACTTGGAACAAGCAATCTTGGGAAATCGATGAAGTAGCTGGCAAATTGATACAAGAAGGGAAAACGAAAAAATTTATTGTAGTTGGAATTTGGAATAACGGACAAAAACGACATCCAGAATATTTTCCGCAAAAGCCTTATGAAAGTTTAAGCCAAACACAAAAAGACACGATAACAGCTCAGTTACAAAAAGCCGGTAGAACTAAAGAAGTCTTTCAACCCATTTCTGATTTGTATCTGAAATTTTTAGTGACTGAATTAAAACCCTACATCGACAGCCATTTTTCTACTTTAAAAGATAAAAGTAATACTGTAATTGCGGGTTCTAGTATGGGCGGACTGATTTCAATGTACGCTATTTGCGAATATCCCGAAGTTTTTGGCGGAGCGGCGTGTATTTCTACCCATTGGCCTGGAACATTTAGCACTCAGAACAATCCAATACCTGATGCTTTCATCAATTATATGGATTCCCATTTGCCTAACCCAAAAACACATACAATCTATTTTGATTACGGAAACAAAACACTAGATACTTTGTACCCCGATTTACAGAAAAAAGTAGATGTACTCATGCAAAAAAAGGGGTTTCTCCCAACGAATTGGACTACTCAATTTTTTGAAGGAAAAGACCATTCCGAAAAATCGTGGTCAGAACGACTGCATATTCCATTACAATTTTTATTACAAAAATAAATTTTAGAACTATGAAAAAATTACTCTTTTTATTACTCACAACAACATTTGCATTCGCTCAAATAGATCGTGTTGAACCTCCTTTTTGGTACGCTAACATGAATCTTTCTGAAGTGCAAATTATGTTCTACGGGAAAAATATTGCTCAAAATGAAGTGAGTGTCTCTAATGGAGTCGTGATCAAAACCATTCAAAAAACAGAAAACCCGAACTATCTTTTTGTAACTATCGACACCAAAAATGTAGCTCCGCAAGACTTGCTTTTTTCTTTTTCGAAAAATAAAAAAGTGGCTTTTACCCAAAAATATAGTTTGAAATCAAGAAGAGAAAATTCGCGCTTTCGTAAAGGATTCGATAGTTCGGATATGATTTATTTATTAATGCCAGATCGTTTTGCCAATGGTAATCCAAACAACGACAGCACGAAAGAAACAATAGAAAAAGCGAATCGTGCCAATAAAGACGGCCGTCACGGTGGTGATATTGAAGGAATCATCAACAACTTAGATTATATCAAATCCCTTGGAGCGACTGCTCTTTGGCCTACTCCACTTTGCGAAGACAATGACGAAAGAGGATCCTATCATACCTACGGACAATCGGATGTGTATAAAATTGATTCTCGTTATGGAACCAACGAAGATTATGTGCGTTTAAGTGCCGAATTGCACCAACGCGGCATGAAAAACATCATGGATTATGTAACTAACCATTGGGGATATAAGCACTGGATGATGAATGATTTACCTACTTACGATTGGATTCATCAATTTCCAGGTTTTAAACAAACCAACTACCGAATGACATCACAATTTGATCCAAACGCTGCTAAAACAGATGCTCAAATGTGTATGGACGGATGGTTTGTAAAATCAATGCCCGATTTGAACCAGTCGAATCCATTGGTCCTAAATTATCTCATTCAAAATGCTATATGGTGGATTGAATATGCTGACCTTGACGGATTCCGCGTAGATACCTATTCCTATTGTGATAAAAAAGGAATCGCTGCTTGGACTAAAGCCATTACCGACGAATACCCGCATTTCAATATTGTAGGTGAAGTTTGGATGCACGATCAAGCTCAAATGGCGTATTGGCAAAAAGACAGTAAAATTGGCGCGATTCAAAGCTACAATTCCAACTTGCCATCGGTAATGGATTTTACCCTTCACGATGCTATTGGCGGAGGCGTTTTTAACGAAGACAAAGCCAATTGGGACAAAGGAATTATCAAAGTATATGAAAATTTCACCAACGATTTTCTCTATCCAAACACGAACAATCTGTTGGTTTTTGCCGAAAATCACGACACTAATCGTTTCAACCAAATCTACCAAGGCGATTTTAAAAAATACCAATTGGCTATGAGTTTAGTAGCTACCATTCGCGGTATCCCACAACTGTATTACGGTTCTGAAATTGGCATGAAAGGAGATAAAAATATGGGTGATGGCGACATACGACATGATTTCCCTGGAGGTTGGAAAGGCGACACCAACAATGCTTTTTCTGCTGAAGGGCGTACCAAAGAACAACAACAATTTTTTGATTTTACTGCTAAACTGTTCAACTGGAGAAAAAGTAAATCAGTAATTCATACTGGAAAAACTACGCATTATGTGCCAGAAAACAACGTCTATACTTACTTTAGATACAATGATTCGGAAAGCGTAATGGTTATTATTAACAATTCTAATGAAAAACAAGAGATAGCGGTTTCCCGTTTTAAAGAAAATACTCAAAATTATTCCTCTGGAAAAGATGTGATTTCTGGACAAACCGTCAACATTAATAATAACATTAGTATCGAAGCTAAATCTGCTTTAATACTTGAATTACAACATTAAATAAACCATTAAAAAATTAAGATTCATTAAGCAAAAACCTTAATTTCCTTAATCTCTTAATGGCTAAAACTAAATCAAATAATTATGAAAAAAAATGTTTTATTACTTGCCCTTTTGGCTGTATTCATTTCGTCCAATGTAACGCAAGCACAAAAGAAAAAATCAACTAACACCACTCCTTTTGTTTGGGAGGCTGCCAATGTATATTTCTTATTGACAGATCGTTTCAATAACGCCGATCAAACTAACGACATCAACTACAACCGTACTAAACCAACCGGAAAATTACGTGGTTTTATGGGTGGTGATATCAAAGGAATTACACAAAAAATTGAAGAAGGTTATTTTGACCGACTAGGTATTAACGCCATTTGGATGACGCCTTTGGTAGAACAAATTCACGATGGAACAGACGAAGGAACAGGATACAGCTATGCGTTTCACGGCTATTGGGCAAAAGATTGGACTGCATTAGATCCTAACTTTGGAACTCCATCCGATTTAAAAAATATGGTAGAGAAAGCCCACCAACATGGCATACGTGTTATTTTTGATGGCGTAATCAACCATACCGGACCTGTTACACCTCAAGATGCCGTTTGGCCAGAAAACTGGGTGAGAACCAGTCCTGCCTGTGATTATAAAAACTATGCAAATACAACTGCTTGTACTTTGGTAGCCAATCTTCCTGACACACGTACTGAAAGCGAACAAAGCGTTGAATTGCCTGCTGCTTTGGTCGAAAAATGGAAAAAAGAAGGACGTTATGAACAAGAAGTGAAAGAATTAGACGCTTTTTTTGCGCGTACAGGATACCCAAGAGCACCAAAATATTACATCATCAAATGGCTAACCGATTATATTACAGAATACGGAATTGATGGCTACCGTGCTGATACGGCCAAGCATATTGAAGAGGGCGTTTGGGCCGAATTCAAAAAACAATGTAATTATGCCTTTGCTACTTGGAAGAAAAACAATCCTTCAAAAGTGTTAGACAACAATGGTTTTTACACTACAGGAGAAGTTTCAGGATATAACATCAGTGGAAGCTTGTATTATGATTTTGGAGATAAAAAAGTAAATTATTTTGCTAATGGTTTCAATAGCTTAATCAATTTTGAATTTAAAAACGAGGCAAAAAAAGACTATGAAAGCTTATTTTCATTTTACTCCAACAAACTTCAAAATGAATTAAAAGGCTTTGGGGTTTTAAACTATGTTTCCTCTCACGATGATTCAACACCTTTTGATGGGAAAAGAGAAAAAGCAATCGAAAGTGCCAATAAATTATTATTAGCTCCTGGTACTGCGCAAGTCTATTACGGAGACGAATCCGCTAGAAGTCTTGTAATTGAAGGTACACAAGGAGATGCTACCTTGCGTTCCTTCATGAATTGGGACGACATCAAAAAGAATCCAGACACTCAAAAAACTTTGGTACATTGGCAAAAATTGGGATTGTTTAGAAAAAACCACCCTGCAGTAGGTGCTGGAGTTCACCAACAAATTACTGCTGCTCCTTATGTATTTAGCAGAACGTATACTCAAGGAAAATATACCGATACAATTGTGGTTGGTTTGGATTTAGCCAAAGGCATAAAAACAATTGCAACAGGAACTGTTTTCAAAAATGGTGCAAAGGTAAAAGATGCTTATTCAGGAAAAGAAGCAGTTGTTACCAATGGAAAAGTAACAATTGACTCAGAATTTGATTTGGTTCTTTTGGAATTGAGTAAATAAAATCCAATAAATCAAAAAGAAAAAGGCTGTATAAAAAGTACAAAATTTGTCATTCCGAATTTATTTCGGAATCTATAAATAGTAATTACAAATATTTATAGAAACTGAAACGAGTTCAGTTTGACAAGAAGAATACTTTTTAAACAGCCTCATTTTTTTATTCTTAACTTTGTCGTTCAAAAACAAAAACATGAATCAAAACTTTGATATTATTATTGTGGGAGGTGGTGCTGCTGGATTTTTCTCGGCAATTAACATCGTAGAACGCAATCCAAAACTCAAAGTGGCGATTCTTGAACGCGGAAAAGAAGTCCTTTCCAAAGTTCGCGTTTCTGGCGGAGGACGCTGCAATGTGACCCATGCTTGTTTTGAACCCAACGAATTGGTAAAATTTTACCCAAGAGGCGAAAAAGAATTGCGTGGACCGTTTCATCAATTTTGCTCTGGAGATACCATAGAATGGTTTGAAAAACACGGAGTCGAACTCAAAATTGAAGACGACGGCAGACTATTTCCCGTTTCCAATTCTTCCCAAACTATTATTGATTGTTTTACCAATGCGAGTCAAAAATTAGGCATTGCTATCTTAACAGGACAAAGTGTTCAATCTATTTTCAATACCGAAGGCTCGGCAGAAAATTGCTGGAAAATCGATACCCAAAACGAATCTTTCTTAGCTGAAAAATTGATTTTAGCAACAGGTAGCAATCCAAAAATTTGGGATTTGTTGCATACTTTTGGACACGCCATAATCACCCCCGTTCCTTCCCTATTTACCTTTAATATCAAAGATGCCCGAATCAAAGAATTACCTGGCATTGCTACCCAAGTTAGTGTCAAAGTTTTAGGTACTAAACTCGAATCATCAGGACCTTTATTGATTACCCATTGGGGTATGAGTGGCCCAGCTATTTTGAAATTATCCGCTTGGGGCGCGCGAATTTTACATGATAAAAACTATCAATTTACCATTGAGGTCAATTGGCTTAACGATATAGACAAAGAGGAAGCAGAAATCCTTTTGAAAGAACTTAAGCAAGAACATGCTAAAAAAACGGTCTCCAAAAAATCGCCTTTGGAATTACAAAATCGTTTGTGGGAAAGTTTGGTTCTGGCTTCGGGAATTGGTGCTGAAACCAAATGGGCTGATTTGTCTAAAAATCAATTGCAAAACTTGGCCAACCAACTTACAAAAGGCATTTTCCAAGTCAATGGCAAAAGCACGTTTAAAGAAGAGTTTGTTACCGCTGGCGGAATTGATTTAAAAGAAATCAATTTCAAAACTATGGAAAGCAAATTACACCCCAACCTTTATTTTGCTGGCGAAATCGTCAATATTGATGCCGTAACTGGCGGATTCAACTTCCAAAATGCGTGGACAAGTGGATTCATTCTGGCGAATGCTATAACCGAATAACATAATTTTTTTACTTATAATTTAAAATTAAAGATTAATAAATTAAAATTATTTTGTTTTAGTAAAAAAGGTTTGTAATTTGGCTCCCTGATTCACTTCTTAAAAAGTGAGTATTTATTAATAATCTAAAAATCCCAAAAATGAAAAAGACATTCAAAATTTTGACTGTTGCTTTTGCAGCCTCAATCATGTTGACTTCTTGCTATTCTTACACAAGCGTAGTTGGAAAAGGAGCTCAAGGAAACTCACAAGTTACAAAATGGAATCACTATTTAATTGATGGTTTAGCACCTGTAGCCGTTTCTGATTCTAAGCAAATGGCCGACGGAGCAGAAAATTACACTGTGTATACTAGACATACCTTTGTAAATGGATTAGTTGCAGCTCTTACATGGGGAATTTATACCCCAACAACAACTACTGTTACTAAATAGTAACCCTAAAGGCGATAGTATTATTTACTATCGCCTAATTTTTAAAATCATGAAAAAAATACTATTTTATATCTCTATAGTCCTCTCTCTTCGGCTAGCTTATGTCATCTATGACATCGTAATCTATCAGCTAAAAACGCTGAATGCCTATGGAATTGGATTTCTAGTTGGTAAAATTGTTTTATTACTTATTTTGATATTTGTAATAAATAAGACCAACCCATTTAAAAAATTAGACTAGAAAAACCATTCTTATTTTTTACTCTCCCAATCTTACCCAAATGAATACCATTACTACCCGCATCCAACTAATTAATAGTTACAGACCATTTATTTATGCTAAAACACAATCTATTGAAAGCAGACTTATAAAATGCCAACTAGGTTTGTGCTTTTCGGGATTTTTAGTAATTCTAATTTCTGGAATAGGTTTTACTACTATTCTATTGGAAACCATAGGGATTCGAGATATATTTGAATGGAACAAAATGGGGTTTTTTATATTTCTATTTATTGGAAGTAGCATCAGCTTTAAAAATAGTGTGTACCAATATCTACTATTAAAACACATCCGTTTTTTAAAGCAAAATTCTGAAACCTTTGTAGAATACAAAATAAACGAAGACCTTCAAAAAATAATCAAACAGCTCAATCAACCCATTACATCAGTTATACTAATTACTACTGCTGGAGTAATGATTGTTGGAGCAGTGATTAACGTAATGCTTAATTATCACTTTAGTTATTGGGATTATTTTAAAATCCCATTCCTACTATACAGCCTTTATTTTTTCAACTATTTTTGGACTAAATACAAACAACTTATTGAAAATTTAATTCAAGTGGAAGTTGAATATTAATAAACGATTCAACCACCAAATACTTGCTGTTAGAACCGAAGCAAAACTCACCCAAGCCAAATACGGCAATAACAAATAACCCGCTGTTTTATTAATTTTTGCAAAGTAAGTATAGGTTTCAAAAATTAGTAACTAGAATTAAATTTTTTATTACTTATTTCATCAAAAAAACATTATCAAACACTTATACCTAAATAAAAAATTCTAAATTTGCTATTAGCGATTTAAAATAAAACTCACAATTATATGTCTAAAAAAGTTATAACTCTTATATTTTTTATTTTAAGCAATATTGGCTTTACACAAGAATATCTAAACTCAATTCCTTTAGAAATAAATCCAGATAACTTTGTATTCGACATCAAAAATGATTCAACAAATACATCTACCCTTTTCAATTGCAATGAATCCAAAATTCTTGCAATCAAACTAGATAATAACAAACAAGCAATTGACTCACTTTCTATAAATTTAATTGCAAATAAGTATTCCATTGTTGGAACAAATTTTAATCGAGATATCGACATTGTATATTGTAAAGATGAAAAAACAAATAACATGTTTGCTATTTCATTTAATTTTTCGAACAAAACGATCAAAAATCTCGCAATAGATTTAAAATTTAATAATGATAATAATATATATAATTTTTCTCAAGCTGATAAATTATATATGTTATTTACAGTTAAAGGGACTAATGACCTAATAATAAAAATCGTTGATTTTGAAGGAAAAATTAGCACTCAAGTATTAAACTTTGACGATTATAAGCTTGTTAACTATTATAATAAGCCTACCAATCTGTATAAGAGTATTGGTAGCTTTTACGGAACATTTGAGATGAAAAACTTTTCAATAATTGACTCAAAAACAAATGTAAGTTTAATTGAAGCAGCTAACAAGACAAAAATTTACATAAAACCTCAAGAATTATTTATCACTTTTGACATATCAAAATCGGTGACACAAATTTTAAATATTAACCTTAAAAAGTTTATTGGTTCAATTAAGCAAATCCCAAAACCTGTTATTGGTGGAACCGTTGAAAATGAAACCATTGTAGAATCAAATTCATTTTTAATAGATGATAAAATTTTTCAATTCAAATTGACACCAGAATTAGAAATAATAACTGTGAAAAATTTTGAGGGTAAATTATTAAATACTTATTATTTAAATGCTGAAAAAGGTACACAAAATAAAAATGATTTATATAAAATTATATCCCCTTCAGAAATTGAAGTTCAAACGTTAAAAAATTCAAAAGATTTTTTAGAACGATCTTCTAAACTAGGATATGGTTCTGGTCTATATTGTACAAAAATAGATAATAATTATCTGATAACTTTTGGGTCTGTATCTGATATTCAAAAAAGTGGTGCAATCGCAATGTTTCCTGTTTTCGGGCTAACTGGAGCCTTGTCTTTACTAATTTATGAAAAAACAGCTCCTAAAAACTTTTCAATTTATAAAAAACGTTATGCGGTATTTGCATCATTAAAAGTTAATGAAGACATATCATCATTTTCTAATCAAGTCATAGATTTCAGAAATAGCGAGTTAGATGAATTTATATCTAAAACCAAAAAAATATCAAATTTCACTATTTCAAAAAAAGGGAATAATCAAATTTTAGGTTATTATAACTTAAACACTAATAGATATAATTTCAAAGAATTTAAAAATTAATTAATATTATTTCAAAAGAGACTTGATTATTAATTAACGATTCAACCACCAAATACTAGCTGTTAGAACCGAGGCAAAACTCACCCAAGCCAAATACGGCAGTAACAAATAACCTGCTGTTTTATTGATTTTTGTAAATTGGGTATAGGTTTCAAAAATTAGCAACCAAAGTAAAACAACCTCAATGGTAGCCAACATCAAATTATGCAATCCAAAAAACAAATAGGACCAAAGCGCATTCAAAACCAATTGAACAGCAAAGAATTGCAGGGCTTTTGTAACCAATTCTTTATTGGAAGCTATTTGATTCCAAACTAATCCAGCTGCAATACCCATCATAATATAAAGTGAAGTCCAAACGGGTGCAAAAATCCAATTCGGCGGATTAAAACTCGGTTTTACCAAAGTAGGATACCAAGTCGTTATCGAGGCACGAGTAACCATACCAGAAACATACCCCACTACCAAACAAATAACGACAACTAGTGCAATACGAGAAACTTTGTTCATTTCATTTTTAATTTAAAACCAAATTTACTCAAAAATATTCTATTCAATAGCCAAAATAAACCCAAAACCAATTCAGCAAAAAAAGTATCTTTGCTAAAATTTTTATTCATGGCTACAGCAAACGATTTTATTCCAGCTCCGTATACACAATCAGTTGAACAAGGTAATTTTCAATGGAGTGCGCCAAGCAACATCGCATTGGTAAAGTATTGGGGCAAGAAAGAAAATCAGGTACCTGCCAATCCTTCGGTGAGTTTTACCTTGAATAATTGCAAAACGATTACGCATTTGGCTTTCGCCAAAAAACAAAATGCAAGCGAATCGGGATTCTCTTTTGATTTACTTTTTGAAGGAAAACCGAAAGAAGATTTCAAACCCAAAATTCAAAAATTCTTTGAACGAATTGAATCCTACTTACCTTTCTTGAAAGACTATCATTTTACGATTGACACTCAAAATACATTTCCACACAGTTCAGGAATAGCCTCTTCAGCTTCAGGAATGGCAGCTTTAGCGATGAACTTGATGAGTCTCGAAAAAGCATTGAATCCTGAAATGACCGAAGCGTATTTTTACCAAAAAGCTTCTTTTTTAGCGCGTTTAGGTTCTGGAAGTGCTTGCCGAAGCGTTAAAGGTCAGGTTGTTGTTTGGGGAAACCAATCCAATATTCCAGGAAGTTCTGATTTATTTGGGGTGGAATTTCCACACGCCATTCACGAAAATTTTAAAAACTACCAAGACACTATTTTATTGGTTGACAAAGGCGAGAAACAAGTGTCGAGTACTTTAGGTCACGACTTAATGCACAACCATCCTTTTGCCGAAAGACGATTTGCGCAAGCACATGAGAATTTAGATCAACTGATTTCAATTTTTGAAAGTGGAAATAGCGAACAATTTATAGCCGTTGTGGAGAGCGAAGCCTTGACATTACACGCTATGATGATGACTTCGATGCCTTATTTTATCTTAATGAAACCAAATACATTAGAGATTATCAACCGTATTTGGCAATTTAGAAATGAAACGAAAATACCCGTTTGCTTTACTCTAGATGCTGGTGCGAATGTACATGTTCTTTATCCAAATCAAGTAAAAGAAAAAGTCTTGCAATTTATTCAGGACGAATTAGTTGGCTATTGTCAAAATGGTCAGTATATTTGTGATGAAATTGGAATTGGCAGTCAATTAATTGATTAATCAACACTATGAAAGGACCTTTATTTTATTCAAAAATATTACTCTTTGGAGAATACGGAATTATTCAAGATTCCAAAGGACTTTCTATCCCTTATAATTTTTACAATGGTGCGCTAAAATGTGATCAAAATCCTTCTGCAGAAGCCATCGCTTCTAACGGGCATTTGAAACGTTTTGTAGCTCATTTGAAAAATTTAGAAATCGAACAACCTGATTTAGTTCGTTTTGATTTAGCTACTTTAGAAGCTGATGTTACTAACGGCATGTACTTCGATTCCAGTATTCCACAAGGATATGGCGTGGGTAGTAGTGGTGCTTTAGTGGCAGCGATTTACGACAAATATGCTCAAAACAAAATCACCGTTTTAGAAAATCTAACGCGCGAGAAATTATTGGAACTCAAAACTATTTTCTCTCAAATGGAAAGTTTTTTCCACGGAAAAAGTTCGGGTTTAGATCCTTTAAATAGCTATTTAAGCATTCCTATTTTAATAAATTCAAAAGACAATATTGAAGCTACTGGAATTCCAACGCAAAGTCTGGATGGTAAAGGAGCCGTTTTCTTAATCGACTCTGGAATTGTGGGCGAAACTGCTCCGATGGTTAATATTTTCATGGAAAACTTAAAAGATCAAGGCTTCCGTAACATGCTGAAAACGCAGTTTGTAAAATATACCGATTCGTGCGTAGAGAACTTCTTGGGAGGCGATATGAAATCGTTGTTTGCCAATACTAAAAAATTATCAAAAGTAGTTTTGAGTCATTTCAAACCGATGATTCCTGAAGAATTTCATGGGATTTGGCAAAAAGGAATCGACACCAACGATTACTATTTGAAATTGTGCGGTTCTGGTGGAGGCGGTTATATCTTAGGTTTTACCGAAGATTTAGAACGCGCCAAAGCTTCTTTGAAAGACTACAAATTAGAAGTGGTGTACCAATTCTAGTCTGAGATAAAATTACCAACGACAAAAACAAATAGATGTTAAGCAGAGCTAACAAATTGGTGGTTAAAAAAATAATCAGCTTGTTCTCTGTGGTAAGAGGCTACAACATTCCTATTATTATCTTGGCACAATACCTTTCGGCTATTTTTATTTTGGCTCCCGAAAAAAGAGCTTTGGATGTCCTTCTTGATTTCAATTTATTTATTTTAGTTTTTGCTTCGGCATTGACCATTGCATCGGGCTACATCATCAATAACTTTTACGACAGCCGCAAGGATTTAATCAATCGCCCTACTAAATCAATGCTAGATCGATTTGTAAGTCAAAAGACAAAATTAAGCGTCTATTTTTCACTCAATTTCATTGTTGCTTTAATGGCATTGTTTGTTTCTTGGCGCGCTTTTTTATTCTTTTCGGTGTATATTTTTTTGATTTGGTTCTATTCCCACAAAATCAAAAAACAACCTTTAATTGGCAATTTAATGTCGGCTTTGTTAGCCGTTTTGCCTTTTTTTGCCATCCTTTTGTATTATTACAACCAAATTCCTTTTGAAGAAATTGAAAATTACAAGAATCAGTTGGCGGTCATTTTTGCACACGCAAGTTTCCTGTTTTTATTGTTGCTCATTCGAGAAATGATCAAAGATTTAGAAAACCTAAAAGGTGATTTGGCCAACAATTACAAAACCATTCCAATTGTTTACGGAGAAAACACTTCTAAAAAAATCATTACTGTTTTGGCATTTTGCACTGTGATTCCAGTCTATATTTTAATCGAAATTTACGATGTGGGTTATATGGATGTGTATTTTTACAGTTGTTTAATCGTCTTGATTTTCTTTTTATTATCCTTACAAAAAGCAACTACCAAAGCCGCATTTCTCCGATTACACAATGTACTTAAATTTTTGATTGTTGCAGGGGTTTTTTGTATTATACTAATCAATCCTGAAGTGCTGTGGCATGGCAAACGGCTATTGTTTTAAGGTAAATTACTGTATTACAAATCAAATCTGATTCTTTACAATTGCCAAATTGAGACGCGTCATTTTTGACCTAGTAGCACTATTTTGTATCAAAACAAAATACTATATTTGTAAGTATGTAATACACAAAATATCAAAAAATGATACAAGAAGTAGAGCGATACGAAAATTATGTCAATTCTTTACCCGATTTAATGGCAAAGTCGTACTATAAAGCAGACTATTTTATGACCAATTTAGGTTTAAAACACGCTACCTATTATAGAAAGTTGAGATTAAATAATTTTACAATAGCTGAAATCAAAAAAATAACTGAATTGTTATTTCCTGAAGAACGACTTTTAAGAGAATTACAAAAAAGTGAAAATGACATTCAAGAGGGGAATGTATATGAGCATAACGACGTTATGGCTCGTTTAAAGTCGAAGTACACGATCTAAATCCAAAGGATTTTTAGCATTATTCCAAAATACTAAAAGATTACCCGCTGGGTGAAATTATTAAAAACGTCAGTTCGAGTGTTTTTTGTGTAGTAAAACGGAACAAAAAATGTATCGAGAACCGTTTTTAATGAAATTTTTCTTGTTCTCGATACAATTTTCTTCCCGAAGCGTCGGGAGAA
>JACCDS011466070.1_pt1 | contig 36320 bp, 30 predicted proteins | sample 7446441 | NCBI WGS metagenome assembly JACCDS01 (sample SAMN15323445, study PRJNA562643) | freshwater metagenome | isolation source: river surface water | place: USA:Blue River Watershed | collected 2017-08-17
ATACTAAAAATAACGGCATTGGATTTTGGGGCGATTCCAGCAGCCACCTACAATAAAATTGAAGGTTGGTTGAGATTTGATCCCGTCAACTTCATCAAGTGGTATGCGTTGGATTATCGCAGCCGCCCCCATTCGGTTCACAATACTTTTTCGCCCAACGAAGTGTGGATCACCAAATCCAATCATTACCCGTCTGTACTCAAAAAGGGCATAGCAGACAGATGGTTAACTCACAATGTACTTCCTCCAAGTGCATTTGTGGCGACGCAACCTCGTAACGCCTTTCGGGCGGAACCCCATTGATCAGTGGCGTTGAACCACGCTGGGTTCGTCGCAGAACCTACAACATCATTGTAGGTGGCTGCTGGAAATGCCCGGAGTTCCAGCTGACTCGTTACTAGGCGGTTAGATTAGTTGACTTTTTTGTTCTATTGTAGTGATGGTTAAATGTATCGCGGTTTCGAATCCCGCCATCACCGACCCTCACTTACCAAGCTTCTGACCACAGAAACAAATTCTTCAAATTTCGAATGAAAGGTGATTTCATACTCATCATCCCCAAGCATTACAACTTTTCCCTCCATTTGGTTACCCTTCTTATAGAAAGAAACACTCAAACTTGAATAAGATCCAACATCTAGGTAATCATTTCTTTTTTTTCGATCTATTTCAATTGGTATTTTTTTAGACAAAAAAAACAAGTCAATATAATCTTTGATCTCATTCATCTCCTCCCCATCTACTCTTTTTGACCTACCATCGTTATAGTCGACAATCATAGAATCCTTAAATATACTTATGGTATATTCATATGCAGAAAGGGCATCCCAATACTTTAATTCGCAACTATCATATTTTTTTTGCACCATTCCAAACTCTTGCAAACATTGATTTCTATTTGAAAGTTTCTTTTCCGAGAATGAGCAATTCAAAACCAAAAATAACACACAAGTCATTAATATTTTCATAATTAAATTGAATGATTAATGCCCACCTGATTTATTAGTTTCTTCATTTTGATAATATTTCAACCGGAAGAAGAGGGATTCGAACCCCAGGAACTGTTAGTAACTGAAAAGCGCAATCTGCTCATCGTGACTCTAAGATACTAAAAACAATGTCATTGGATTTTTGGGCGATTCCAGCAGTCACCTACAATAATATTGAAAGTTTGTACAGATTGGATGCCGTCAACCTCATGAAGTGGTTCATGGAGGCTTACAACAACCGCCCTCAATCCGGTCCACAAGATTTTCGCCCAACATTATCCATTCCGGCACCGACACCAATGACTACTAGTCGGAACTCAAAATGAGAATGGCGAAACGGCGGATGGACTATTCACAAAACGCCGGACGGAACTCTATTCATCAGAGGCGTAGAACCAAGCTGGAAGTGCTGAAAGATCTACAATAATATTGTAGGTGGCTGCTGGAATTGCCCGAACTTCCATCTGACTCGTTGCTAAATGGTTAGTTTAGGAGACTTTTTAAAATGATGTGGCGGTGAATAACTGTGCCGCGGGTTCGAATCCCGACCTCACCGTGGCAAGGAATTATTTCAATTTAATAACTAATCAAATGCAGGACTTCTTCATGACGGGTCCAATTTCGTGATTTTTAATATCCCTCTACCCGGGGATTTGGGTCCTGAAACTCTAGTTCAGAAACGTACTAATTGCTGGGAAGAAGTCACCAAGAATAAAGGGCTTAAAAATATTGCTGCACAAGTGACCCAAAACATTATTCCTTCAGGTGGTAGCGGAACATTCTCACCCCAGATAACTTTTGATAGTACAGATAATATAACGTAAACCGTTAAATTAAACAAAGAAATTAATAGTGGCTTTAACAACTTTATTTTGGCAACGTACGGAAACAACAAAAAGTGAAGAATTATATAAGGCAATCCAAAAAACAACACCCTCCAAAAATTCCATAAACCCGAACCATTCAATGCTTTATTAATAAAAAAGCTATCAATGCCATATTGCGAAATATCAATTAATATTAAAATAATAAAACAAATTAATAACTCCATGATAAAAAGGCTCAAATGCAATGCCAAAAAGCTTATTGACTTATTCATTGTGTGCCTCGGAAGAAGAGGGGTTCGAACCCCCGGAACTGTTAGTAACTAAAAAACGCAATCTCCTCATCGTATCTCTAAGGTACTAAAAACAATGTCATTGGATTTTGGGGCGATTCCAGCAACCACCTACAATAATATTGAAGGTTGCTAGAGATGGGATGCTGCCAATATCACAGAATGGTTTGTGGGGTTTATAACAGTCGCCCCTATGCGGTCCACAAGATTTTTTCGTCCAATGGTGCCTAAGCGGGCACAGCTGTTTCGTAGCTAAGTCGGTAGTCTAGGAACTTTTTAGTATGTTGTGGTGATGGTGAACTGTACCGCGCGGTCGAATCCCGCCCTCACCGTTCCTTCAAATCGGATCATTTCATAGGTAATTACGGATCATTTTGTGCAAATGTTGATCTGATTTCCCATTCTAATGATCTGATTGGGATGCACCCCCGGTTAACTCCGAATTCGTTATCTTTACTTTTAGTAAAAATCACCATTTCTCCCCACCCGCACCCGCAGGTTCCGCACCGAATTCCCCGTTCACCGCGAAGATGAGAACGAAGAATTCCGCACTGATGCCCCAACTACGACCATTAAACCTGGCCGCACTCGGCCTTCGCGCCCTCAGCACCGCGCTCACCCTCGCCGTCACCCTTCATTCCACGCAACTCCACAGCCAGACCGTACCCGTCGGCAGCGGCAGCTACACCACCACCTTTCCGGGCGTCGATGCGGCCGGTCGCAACGGATACCCTTCTGGCACACCCTACACCACGGGCATCGCGGCCAGCAAACCCGTGCCGAGCAACGACTGGTGGAGCAACAAGGTCAAAAATCCGCACTGCGACAACCTATTTAACTACCCCTTTACCCTCAAAACGGTCAATTCGGGATTGGTGGTCACCTACATCCCCTGGGGACCCATCGACAACATCGAACCCGTCGTCGTCGGAGTCAGTGGCCTCAATGCATCAAGCGCCAAGGTCTCGGACTTTAGCGACTGGACCGTGTCCATGGACTGGACCGCGGGCGGCAAGAACTTTACCGCGACCGCCGGCATCGGAATGCCCCTGCTGCACTTCACCAAAGGCGCCACGGACGTGGCGCGGGTCACCGTCAACCAAGGCAACGTCACGGTGGCCAACGAGGTCCTCATTGTCGAGAACGCCCGCAACGGCGCCGACTTTGCCGTCTATGCCCCCTCGGGCAGCACGTGGATCCAGTCCGGCAGCACCTACACCAGCACCCTGAACGGCCAGAACTACTGGTCGCTGGCCTTTCTGCCGCTCACCGCGACCAACGTGGCGACGGCCGCCAACGACTTTAAAAATTACGCCTACGTGGTTCCGACTGCGACTGAGGCGACCTGGAACTATGACGAGGCCACCAGCGTCGTTACCACCGAATTTGAGGTAGACGTCGACGTCAAAGAGGGCAGCGACAGCCTCATGCTCTTGGGGCTTTTGCCGCACCAGTGGGCCAACCTGGCGCCGGGTGCTCCGGCGCTCACCGCGACGACGTACCCCACCGTGCGCGGAATCCTCAAGTGCATGGAATCCAACAGCTTCAGCGTCCAAAATACATTCTACGGAATCCTGCCCACCTTGCCCTACCTCGACAACTACAGCCCCAGCTTTGACCCGTCGCTGCTTCAGGCCAAAGTCAGCGTACTACAAAACGACCAGCTCAATACGTGGACCGACTCGTACAACGAGGGCCAAGAAATGAACCGACTGATTCAAACCGCCCGAATTGCCCAGCTCACCCAAGACACCGTAGCCTTTCAGCAACTCTTAGCCACCGTCAAGGCGCGCCTCGAGGATTGGCTGGCCTACCAGTCGGGCGAAGTGGCCTTTCTGTTCTACTACAACGCTACCTGGTCGGCCTTTTTGGGCTATCCGGCGGGCCACGGCCAAGACGTCAACCTCAACGACCACCACTTTCACTGGGGCTACTTCATTCACGCCGCGTCGTTTGTGGAGCAGTTCGAACCCGGTTGGGCCGCGCAGTGGGGCGGAATGGTCAACCTCCTGGTGCGCGACGCCGCTTCGCCGAACCGCAGCGACCCCATGGTTCCGTACCTGCGCAACTTTAGCCCTTATGCGGGCCACTGCTGGGCCAACGGCTTCGCCACCTTTCCGCAAGGCAACGACCAAGAGTCCACCTCAGAGAGCATGCAGTTCAACTCGTCGCTCATCCACTGGGGTTCAGTGACGGGCAACGACTCGCTGCGCGACCTCGGAATCTACCTCTACACCACCGAACAGAGCGCCGTCGAAGAGTACTGGTTTGACCAGCACCAGCGCAACTTCGGGCCCAACCAGAACTACGCCCTTGTGTCGCGCGTGTGGGGCAACAGCTACGACAACGGAACCTTTTGGACGGCCGACATCGCCGCCAGCTACGGCATCGAGCTGTACCCCATCCACGGAGGCTCGCTCTACCTGGGCCACGATACCGCCTATGCCGACCTCTTGTGGTCTGAAATTCAGCAAAACACCGGAATCCTGTCCAACGCGCCCAACGTCAACCTGTGGCACGACATCATGTGGCAGTATGCCGCCTTTACCAATCCGCAGCAGGCCATTGCCCTCTATGATTCGTACCCCAACCGCAGCCTTAAGTTTGGCGTCAGCGACGCCCAGACCTACCACTGGCTGCACGCGATGAACGCCCTCGGCCGCGTGAGTGCCGCCGTGACCGCCTCGCATCCGCTGGCCGCCACCTTCATTCGCGGGGGCGACACGACCTATGTGGCCCAGAACTACGGCAGCGACAGCCTCAATGTCGTTTTTTCGAGCGGATACGTCCTGCAGGTTCCGCCGCGCACCCTGGCTACGAGCCGCGACGCCCACGTGGCGGGGGTCCTGACGTCCAACTTTGCCTCGGCTTACGTCGGCGGCACGGTGGAGCTCACCCTCAACGTCACCCAGGGCAGCCCCACGCAGGTCGTGTTCTACCAAGGGGATTCTGTGCTGGCGACCGTGACTCAGGCGCCCTTTACGGCGACCAGCTTCAGCCTGCCGGCCGGTGTGCACCGCTTCTATGCTCGCATTTACGACGGAACCCGCTTCGCCGTCACCAACCTAGTGGCGGTCACCGTGGGCGCGCAGGTTCCCTACAGCGGAACTCCACATGCTGTACCCGGCGTGATCGAGACCGGCCACTACGACGTTTTTGAGGGCGGAATCGGCAACGGCATCGCCTACCAAGACGGTAGCGTGGCCAACCTCGGGAACTTTCGGACCGACGAGTACGTGGACGCGCAGGCGCATCCGTCCGAGGGCAAGACCGTGGGTTGGATCACCCCCGGGGAGTGGCTCGAGTACACCGTGGACGTGGCCCAAGCCGGCCTGCACAACCTCTCGCTTCGCTACGCCAGCGGCAACAACCAAGGCGGCGGCCCAGTATTGCTGCTGAGCGACGGCGATACGGTCGCGGGACCGTTCAACGTGCCGTCGTCGGGGGGCTGGAACACCTGGTCGACCAAGCAAGTCACCGGGATTCCGCTCAAGTCCGGACGCCAGGTGCTGCGCCTTGCCTTCGCTGGGGGCGAGCTCAACGTGGGCCGCCTGACCTTTACCTACAGCGCGCCCTTGGTCCAAGCCCTGCCCGTGGCCGAGGCCGGAGCCAACCAAATTGTGATTTTGCCCACCACCACCGCAACTTTGGACGGAACCGCCAGCCAAGGCACGTCCCTCGGCGCCCTGCAGTACACCTGGACCCAGGTCTACGGCCCCTCGGTACTTCAGTGGACTGGCGCCCAGACGGCCCAACCGTTGGTATCTGGCCTGCAGTCCGGAGTCTACTTGGTTCGCCTCGACGTCACCGACGGCACCGCGTCGGATTTTGACGAGGTCTACGTCATCTCAAGCAGCAGCGCCAACCTCGCGCCCACGGTGAGCATCGTGAGTCCGCGCGCCGGCGACGCCTTTTTAGAGTACGACCCGATTCAGCCGACGGCGATGGCTTCGGACTTGAACGATTCGGTCGTCCGCGTGGAATGGTACGCCAACGGCCAGGCGGTGGGCACTGCCCAGCAAGCCCCGTGGTCAGTCACGTGGACGCCCCCGGCCGGAACCTACACCTTGGTCGCCATCGCCTTCGACGGCTTGGGTGATTCAAGCGTTTCGGCGCCCCGCCAAGTAGTGGTGGATCCGGCTCCGCCCTGTGAAGGAACCTCGTGGAACGGCGATTTCTCGTACCGCTTTTCGCCAGACGACAACAACCCGACGCTCACGTTTATCCCGAGCGGGCCGGGGGTAGGGGTGCCCACGTGCATTTTGTACTACGGAACCGACCCCGGTTCAATGCCCGGCTACCCGGTGACGCCCAACGTGCCGTTCACACTGAATGCGGCCAAGGGAACGACGATTTACTTCTACTACACGTACTCGTTCCCCGGGGCCGTCGAGAAGAACAATGCCGCCCACAAGGACAGCTACGTGGTCGGAAGCTGCGTCAACATCGGCCTGAACGAGTCCGACCGCCAAGGCCTGCGCCTGGTGCCCAATCCGGCCTCAGACTGGGTAGTGGTCGAAGGCCTGGACGGGCCGAGCGAACTTCAGGTGATTGCTGCAACAGGCCACATAGTGCGCCAGGTCGCCGCGAACGAAGCCCGAGTGGCGCTCTCGCTAGCAGGTTTGGCCGAGGGCGTGTACGTGGTGCAGTGCCGCGACCGCCAGGGTACGAGGTACGGCCGCGTGGTAAAGATTTCGCGCTAAAGTCCCGACGCGTAGGCCGCGAATCGGTCTAAAATCATCTGCCAGCCCATGCGCTGCATGTCTTCGGGGTTTTCTGCCTCAGGGTCAAAGCACTCGGTGATGCGGGTGCCCTCGCCGGCGTCGGCAAAGTGGACCTCCCAACGGCGGCCATCAGCCATCATGAGGTGGATTTGTTCACCCTCGACCACCTCGGTGTACGTGGATTCAAAGTCAAACCCAAACGAGCCGTCGCGGGCTTCCATGCGCGAGGTCAAGGTTCCGCCCACGCGCACGTCGTTCGTGCAGCTCGGACAGCACCAGTCTTCGCCGGCAAAGTTCCAATTCAGCACATGGTTCGGGTCTGTGAATGCGTGCCAGGCCGTGCTGCGGCTGGCCGAAGTGAGGGCAGTAACTTCAATCATGCCCCAAAAGTACGGGCCTTAGAGGTAGTGGGCGACGCCGACTGCAAACGTCCAAACTTGACGTCCGTCGAGTCGCTGGTCCAAAAAGAGGGTAGGGGTCCATTCCCACCGGTCGTTCATCGGAACCTCACCTTCGACGGCTATGCGTACTAGTGGTTTCGCCTCGCCATTTTCGAGCGTCAGTCCAGCACCGCCGCCGAGGAGTACATTGTGGTTGAGGCGGTAGAACACGTCCAACGTACTGATGAAGGGCATTTCGAGTTCGACCTCTTCGCCCCCAGGGAGTTCGATGAGGTAGTTTTCGATTTCAATGTCGCTGTGCAGCCCGAGCGACCACCGGTCGCTGAGGTGGTAGTCCAGGTCGAGGCCCCACGTCGGCACGAAGAGGACTCCGTCGCTTCCTACTTCGGGGACCATGCCGTGCCCGAGAAGGACCGCCGCCCTGAACGGGTGCCGGTGGTGGTGCGGGTCGGCAGGCTCTGATTTTGGGGTTTCACTGCCGTGCTGGGCTTGAACAGCGAGGGCAAGCAGGGCAAATAGGCGGAACAAAATGGATTTCACCGGGCAGAGATTTGCTGCAAAGCACCCCTGCCGCCAAAAATTGTATTGTGACGTTGGTCACGCGCTTTATAGGCCCATGGCCACGGACGTCATCGTCAGGGATCCTGCCATCGCATAGTCGTTGAACACGTCCAGGTCTTCGTCGGATTCCCGTAAAGCGAGGGTATAAAGTAGGGGCAGGTAGTGCTCGGGGGTTGGAATCGCTTGCTGGACCGCCGAGCCCAAGGTGCTGTACTTGGCGAGATCGTCGAGGCGACCGTCCAGTATCCGGTCCATCAGCAGCTGGCGTGCCTCGGTGGCCCAATCGTAGGCGTAGCCCACCTCGTTGAGTCGGTTCCAGGCCACGCGTCCGAGGTTGTGCACCATGTTTCCGCTGCCGACAATCAGCACGCCGCGGTAGCGCAGGTCGGCAAGCTGCTTCGCCAGTGCCACGTGTTCGCTCGGGGTCCGGGCGCGGTCCAGGCTCATCTGCACGACCGGAACGTTCGCGTCGGGGTAGAGGTGAATCAACACGCTCCACGCGCCGTGATCCAGGCCCCAGTGCTCCGTGTCGATGCCGCCGTGGGTCAGGGCAGCCCCAGTAGCTGCGAGTTCAGGCATACCGGGCGCCGGGTACTTCACTTGAAAAAGCCGTTCCGGAAACCCGCCAAAGTCGTGGATCGTTCGCGGCTGTTCCATGGCCGTAAAAAACGTACCCCGGGTTTCCCAGTGCGCCGAAATGCACAAAATTGCCCGCGGCTTGGGCAAGGCTTGGCCGTACTTGCGGAATTCGCGGGTAAAAAGGTTATCCTCGATGGCGTTCATCGGGCTGCCGTGGCCTAAAAACAGGACGGGCATACGTGGAGTACGCACGTCGCCAAGCCAGCGGTCCAGTTCCAGCGCCGTCATTCAATAGGCGTTTGCAGGGATTCCTTCATCGCTGCGACAAACGTTTCAACCGGTTGGGCGCCGCTCAACCCGATGCGCTGGTTGAACACAAAAAACGGAACGCCGCGTACGTTGAGCTTTTGGGCATAGGCGATGTCGGCTTCGACCGCAGCAGCGAACGTGCTCGGGTCGGCCAGCACCTTGCGCGCCTCATCCGCAGGAAGCCCCGCGCGGCCCACGGCGGCCACCAGCGCCTCGGATTCATTTAAATTCACTCCCTCGCAGAAGTAATCCCGCATTAGTTCTTCTTTAAGCGCGGCGGCCCCTTCCAGCGACTGGTTGCGCGCCCACTGCAGCAGGCGGTGGGCGTCGCGCGTGCGCAGCACCTTGGTTTGGCTAAAATCCATCGGAATTCCGACCTGACTGGCCCGGTAGGCCACCGCTTGGGTCATGCGTTCGGCGTCGGCGAGGCTCATCCCTTTTTTGGACGCCAAACTGGCTATGCTCGACGTGCCCAGGTCGGAATCCGCCACATGGGGATCCAGTTCAAAGCTGCGGAACCGAATTTGGGCGTCCGCGACGCCGAGTTCCCGTAGGGCGGATTCCAAGTGGCGTTTGCCAATGTAGCAAAAAGGGCAAACTACGTCGCTGAATACATCTACTTCCATTACCCAAAGATAGTATTAAATGTTTAAACACATAAATCCAATAACGGGTAACTAGCAACTAGTAGCTCCCTACGACCCTAAAGCCCACTGGCCCTTGACGAATCCTTGCCAGGTTCCGTCCACCGATTGTCCGCCCGCATACACAAGGGTGAATGCGTTGGGGCGGTAGGTGAGGACCGGCTGCAGCAGCAGCTGCGACGAAAAATCGTCCCATTGGGCCACCAGGCGCAGTTCCGTCGCTCGGGTCATCGACCATTCAAGTCCGCTGCGGTAGATGTAGCCTCGGTAAATGAGCGCCGAACCGTCCACTTCGTGCATGGTGGCGTGGGTCAGCATGTGGTTCCAGCGGAGTTGGCCGGCAAATTGGAATTGCGCGGTAACCGAAACGTTTTGGTCGCGGCCGAGGCGAAGGTCCTCTTCGTTGTAGGCGATGGACTGGCCAAAGTTCCATTCTACGCCCAGCGTAAAGCTTTGGCTGGGGCGCCAGTTGGTGGTGATTCCGCGCCGCCCGAAATTGGTAAAGCGCTGACCTTTAAACGATTCCTCGAACTTGATTCGGTTGAAAAAACTGGTGCGCAGGTTGCCGCCCCACTGAATCCAGCCCCACGCCAGGTGGTGCGTTTGGCGCACGCTTCCGTCAAAATAGCGAAACTGAGTGGCCTCGTTGTACAGCCCCCAGGTTTTAACCACCTTTTTGTTGGGGAAGGCGTTGTAGCTGCCGCCCAGCTCGTAGCGCATCCAGTCGTTCTGGGGTTCAAAACCCATTTCGGCGCGGAACGTCGGGCTTTGGCCCATCACGTCGGCCCGCAGGGTCCAGTGCTTGCTCTGGCGGATGAGGCCCGCGTACAGGGCCATTCCGCGGTAGCGCTCGCCGTCGAGCGCCGCGGTGCGGCCTTTGAAGTCTTCGCCGCCCGTGATCCAATCGGCCACGGCTTCGCGGGTGTCGCTGAAGGCCAATTCTGCCTTGAAGCGCAGGGCGTCGCTGAGCCTTAGGTTGACGTCGGCGGCGGCAAGCGATCCGCTTCCGCCCTCAAAGTAGGTACGCTGGGTGGCCAGCAACCCGATGCCCGACGAGTAGGGCAGGCGGCGCTGAACCCGCGCGATGGTGGACCAGTTGGCGCCCGAGGTTCCGTAGGCCGAGAAATTCCGCCCCGGAACCAAGTACGGCGACGCCGCGTCGTAGCCCGTGAGCACGTAGCTGCGGTACTTCTGGCCCTGGTTGGTGAACTTGGTCAAGCCCAGGGGATTGGCAATGCTCCGCGTGTAGACATAGGTCTGGCGCGTGGCAAACTGGTCGCTGCCTTCAATGAAGAAGGGGCGCCGCTCGGGGTAAAAAAGCGCAAACGACGAGTTCACGGCGACCTGGGCCACGTCGGCCTCGACGTTGCTAAAGTCCGGATTCAGCGCGACTTCGACCGACGAGGCGGCGTTGAGCCCGACAAAGGCAGATCCACCAACTTTAGCTCCGGGCTTGGGTGCCTCGCCCGGCTGGCCCAAGGCACTGGCAAACGCATAGGGGATGATCTGGCGGCGCAGCTTGGGCTTGATTCCGTCCAAGATGAGGGCGTGGGCGAACTGGCAGTCGGCACAAAAGATTTCGCGGTACTGGGGGTTGGCCTGGGTGTTGACCTGCACGCCCTTGAAGTAGGTTTGGCGAAAGAAGGTGAACTTCCAGCGCTGGCGCTTGCTGCTGCCAAACTGCAGGGTGTTGAAGGGGATCCGGAGCTCCACCGTGTAGTAGTCTTCGTTGCGGGCGGCTTGGGCTTCGAATTCGACGTCGTACGACACGTCCATTTGGTCGTCCATGTGGTTGGCCGGGTCGTTCTTGCGCACGTCGAGTTGCACGCCGAAGGCATTCGATCCCAAGAACACCATGTTGCGCGTATCGCCGTAGACGTCGAGGGCGATGCCCACAAAGTCGTCGTCCCACGCGGCGTCGCGGCGGTTGAGGTTGGCTCTAAAGTCGTTGGGGTCGACGCTGCAGCGAAATGCGACGTACAGGGCCTGGTCGTCTTTAAAAATGTAGCCTTCGGTGGCCAAAGGTGCGGGGCTGTTGTAGCCCGGATTGATTTCCCAGCTCAGCGGCAAACTCAGCGCTCCAGCCCATTCACCATCGTCAATCCGGCCGTCGAGTTCGAGCCGGTCGGGCTTGGCCGGAACCTCGTGCTCGGTCACCGAGATGGTCTGACCAAAACTGGCGGAGCACCCCGCGAGAAATAAAAGAAGGCCCAGTTTGCGCATGAAGCTGCAAAACTAGGCCTTTTGCCGTTTGGGCCTCAGCCCCGTTGCGTTAGCGGGTTAAAAGTCGCAGCGCAAGTAGAATACGGGAAAGAGTCCGAGCTGGTATTCTTCGCGAATGCCCTCGTCCCGGTCGCTCGTGGCGGGATTGTCAAGACCAGGTACGTACGTCAGCGTCAAAATGTTTTGGGCGCCGGTCAAGTTGGATATGTCGAGGCCGAATTCCCATGCGAGGTTGGGGTAGTTCCATTTGTAGCCCAACTTGAGGTCCAGGCGCTGGTAGGCGCGGTACTGCACGGTATTGAATCCGTCTTGCTCAAAAATGATCTCGCCCGCGCGCAGCGTGGCATTTTGGTCGACCTTATCGCCAAACCAGCGTCCGCCCACGGTGGTGAACTTGCCGCCCAAGGTAAACCGGTTGTTGGGGCCGAGCTTGAATTCCTTGGCTGCGAGCAGGTTGAAGGCATAGCGTCCGTTAAAGATGGTATTGCGCCATACTTCGTCGGAACCCTTGTACTTGGCGTCGAACAGCGAGCCGGTGGCCAAGAAGTAGAATCCGCCCGCAAAGAAGCGCTCGGCGGTGAACTCTACGCCGTAGTTGCGGCCAACTCCTGTGTTTTGCAGGGTGTCGGGCCAGATGCGTCCAAATCCGCTGCCCGCATTGAGCATGCTGAACGCGCTCGGGCGAACCTCGACGGGGATGTCGTACAAATGCTGGTAGTAGGCTTCGATTTTGGTGCGCACGGGTAGGCCTTTGTAGGAGCGTTCCCATCCGCCCGCGATTTGCGCCGACTTCATGAGGCCAATGCGCTCGACGTTGTGCTCCAAGGGGTCGAAGTTCTGGGTCGTCATCGCGTAGTAGTAGAGGTAGGGCGCTTGGCCCTGGGCGTGAAGTCCGCTACCGATAAAGAAGCGGTCGTTTGCCGTAGCCTGGTAGCTCAAGCCGACGCGTGGCTCCAGGGGCATGAATGATTTTTTGTTCACTCCGAGGTAAAGCGCCGTGGCACCAGCGGTGAAGGTGGTTTTTTCGTTCAGGCGGTTTTTGTAGCTGACGTAGGGCTGCACCACGGGCCAGGCCGCCTGCGTGCTCCACTGCTTGCGCCACGGGGGCAGAATTCCGGTCACGCCGTCGAATTGCCGCACGGAATCTTGGTAGTCGAGCATGTAGAGGTCCACGTTGATTCCGGCCTGAAGCGTGCTGCGGGTGCTGAGTTTTTTGTTGTACGAAAGGAATCCGTGCAGCTTGTTCTCGCGAAAGGTGTAGTTGAGCATGGTATCGTTAGCGGTCACGAGCCAGCCGTAGCTGCCGTCGCCCAAGTCACCAATTTCGCGCTGGAGCTTGGTGTTTACGGCGCGAATCACGGCCGTTGAGGCGGCCACTCCCACTTTGACGAAGCTCGTCTTGTTGATCGGCTTGCTGTAGTTGACGCCGCCCACGAACATGTCGCTTCCGAAGTACTGGTCGCGGTCGGTCGAACCGTAGCTCTCAAAGCCCGAGGTGTCGGTTTGCTCGCTAATCAAGATGTCGATGTCGCTGACGCCAAACATTCCCCAAGCGGCGATTTTGCCGCCGTTTTTTTGCGGAAACGTCAGGCGAAACGCGCCGTCTTGGTAGCGCGGAATCGCATTGGTTCCGAGGTTAATGTTCAGCGACTCAAAGAGGCTGAGCGTCGAATAGCGGTAGACGGCCAAAAAGCTGGGAGCCTTGGCGCCCTTGCCGAGCGGGCCTTCGAGCATGAGCTCGGTGCCGAGCAGACCGAGCTGGGCGCTGCCTTCAAACTTTTGGTTGTTTCCGTCGCGCATTTGCAGGTCAAAGACACCGGCGATGGCGTTGCCGTATTCGGCGGGCCAGGCTCCCGTGAAAAAGTCAGAGTTCGCGAGGAATTTGTTGTTCAAAACGGTCACGGGACCGCCGCCGGTGCCGGGAATGCTGAAGTGGTTGGGGTTCGGAATGTTGATTCCCTCCATGCGGTAGAGCACGCCCGACGGAGTGTTGCCGCGCACCACCAGGTCGTTGCGCTGGTCATCAGAGCCCTGAACGCCCGCAAAATTGGTCGCCATACGTGCCGGTTCGCCGCGGCTGCCCGCGTAGAGGTTGGTCTCTTCAACGCTGAATTGGCGCGAGCTCACCGTAGCCATTTCGTTTTTAGCTTGGCCCGAAGCGGTCGCGGTGACGCTGACTTCTTCAAGGCTGACCGCCGACTCGAGCAGGGCAAACTGCAGTACGGCCTCTTTGGCAGAATTCAGTTCAATCGCTTGGTTGCGCGGTTCGTATCCGAACAAGTTGACGACCACGGTTTGGCGTCCAATTGGGATGTTGCGCAGGGTGAACTGCCCGTGTTCATCGGTTTGAACCGTTTGATCGCCGACGCGCACCACGGCTCCGGGTAGGGGGTACTTGGAGTCGACGTCCACGACAGTTCCGCGAACGGTTTGAGTCAGCGTTTGGGCACTGAGTTGAAGGCTGAGCAAGGCTGCGCCTGCAAAAAGGAGTAGTTTGTGAAATTGCATATGCAACGTTGAGGTGATTTTGTGCATCCAAACTTAGTTAAAGGCGCGGTGAGGGCCGCATCTTTGTACCTAAATTTCTGAATTCATGCAGTTTTTACTTAAGAAGCATGCCTTTGTTGCAGTTCTTGCACTTGCCCTAAGCGGGAGCGCATGGGCCCAGCGTTCGTGGACGGCCAGCGGATTTGTGCGCGACGCTTCGTCGGGAGAGGCGCTCATCAGCGCGTACGTGTACGACGCGGTCACCGGCCGTTCGACCCAAACCAATGCGTACGGATTCTACAGCTTGACCGTTCAAGGCGACTCAGCCCGACTGCAGGCGAGCTACCCTACATTTAGCCCTGCATTGCGCACGGTTCGTCCCGGATCGGCCGCATCGAAGGCGGATTTGCTGCTCACACCCCTTGACGTGGAGCTCAATGAGGTCGAGGTTGTTGCAGATCGCCCAATCCAAGACGAGGTGCAGATGAGCACGGTTTCGCTCAGCATGAAGTCTGTGAAAAACTTGCCCGTGCTGCTCGGCGAGACCGACATTCTGAAGATTATTCAACTGATGCCCGGCGTGCAGAGCGGAACCGAGGGTACCTCAGGATTCTATGTTCGCGGCGGTGGCCCCGACCAAAACCTGATACTGATCGACGGAGTTCCTGTGTACAACGTCAACCACCTCTTCGGATTTTTTAGTGTTTTTAACGCAGATGCCATCAACTCGGTGGACCTCATTAAAGGCGGATTCCCAGCCAACTACGGCGGACGTTTGTCAAGCGTCCTCGACGTCCGCATGAAAGAGGGAAACCGCAAAGAGTGGAAGGCCACAGGAGCAATTGGCTTGATTTCGAGCAAGCTCACCGTAGAGGGTCCGCTCTGGAAGGACCGCACCTCAGTACTTCTGAGCGCCCGCCGAACCTACCTAGACGTACTGGCTCAGCCGCTGATCGCGGCCCAGGACCCGAACACGCGCGGGGGCTACTACTTCTACGACCTCAACGGCAAGATCAACCACCAGATCAACCGCAACCACCAAATCTACCTGAGCTACTACCAAGGTTTGGACGAGGCCTACGCCCGCACGAGCGACTCCTATGAATTCAACGGGACGCGCTATACCAATTCACTCGACAACTCACTAAACTGGGGTAACCAAATCGCCACCGCGCGCTGGTCGTGGGTCATGGGCCCCAGGCTCTTCTCAAATGCCACTGCGACCTACAGCCGCTACCGATTCATCACCGACATCAAAGGTGAGGACCGCGAAGAGTCGCCTACGGGCGCCTTCACCAGCAAGTACGCGATCGCCTACCTCAGCTCAATCGAAGACATTGGGGGCAAGTGGGACTTTGAGTACCGTTGGGACTCAAAAACCACCTTTAAGTGGGGCGCCAGCGTTACCCAGCACACTTTTGAGCCCGGCGTGAGCAGCTGGAACTGGAGTGACGGAGGCACCAACCTCGACACGTCCTTTGGATCGACGACGCAGCGAGCGCTGGACCAAGTAGCCTACGGCCTTGTCGACATCGCCCTGAACGACCGCTTGCGCGTCAACGCGGGCTTTCACGCCAATGGCTTTAATGTCGGAACCAAGAACTACCTGAGCGTGCAGCCCCGGTTCTCGGCGCGCTACCTGTTGAGCGAACGCGGATCGATCAAGTGGAGCTACGTGCAAATGGCGCAGTTCCTGCACCTGCTTGCCAACCAGACCATCGGGTTGCCCACGGATTTGTGGGTACCGGTCACCGAAAACGTCCGGCCCCAAGAGGCCTGGCAGTCGGCCATCGGATACGCCCACAACCTCGGTAAGGGCTGGGAACTCAGCGTCGAGGGCTACTACAAGGACATGCGCAACCTCATCGAGTACAAAGAGGGCGCGACGTTCTTTCTCGGGTTCAGCGACTGGCAAACCAAGATCACTACGGGTCGTGGATGGGCCTACGGCGGTGAGTTCTTGCTCGAGAAAAAGACCGGCAAGTCCACCGGTTGGATCGGCTACACCCTGGCCAAGACCACGCGCCAGTTCGACGAGCTGAACTTCGGCGATCCGTTTCCCTACACCTACGACCGCCGCCACGACCTGAGTGTGGTCTTTAACCACAGCTTCAGCGAGAAACTCTCGATGGGCGCCGTGTTTGTGTACGGAACCGGCCGCGCCGTGACCCTCGCCACCCGAAAAATGTTTGCACGCCCCGAGGATGCGTTCGACGGAACCTGGCTTCAGACCGTGGAATCCATCGACGGACGCAATTCGTTCCGCGAGCCGGCCTACCACCGCGCCGACATTTCGCTCACGTGGAAGCGCCCCACCAAATGGGGTGATGGCGCATGGCAGTTGGGCGTGTACAACGCCTACAACCGCATCAATATCTTTTACATGGACTTTGGCTACGACGACCGTGACAACCGGGTGCTCAAGGGCTACGGACTCTTTCCGTTGATTCCATCCATCTCGTACTCATTTGAATTCTAGATCAATGAAAAAGTTTGCTCTTGCGGCAGCTGCCGTACTCCTCGGAACCTCATGCGAACGCATTATTCCGTTTGACGCCGAACAAGTCGATCCATTGCTCGTGCTCTATGCCGACATCAACCCCAACCAGTCGCTCAAGGCGCACTTGAGTCGGACGGTCGGAATCCTCGACCAAGGTGAGCCCCAGCGCATCGCCGACGCCCTCGTGTGGGCCGAAGACTCCCTGGGCAACGTCCTTGATACGCTTCGCTCAGACGGAAACCCCGACGGGTTCTACTACAGTCCCCTCAAACCCGCGGCCGCCCAAAAGGTCGTGATTAAGGCGAAATGGGGAGAACTTCCCCAGGTCCAAGGTTCGGCCAAGGGCTTTGCCCTAGGAGGAAGCTTTAGCATGGATTCCATCGGGTACAACCCGGGGAACGGCATGTTCGGAATGCCCTATGTTCTCATGCAAGTGACGCTGCAGGACGACGGAGTCCCTGGCATTTACCGCCTTGAATTCTACGAAGACATCGCCGACACGACCTGGGGTCAGTACCCGATATACTCCGATTCTGACGATCCGCTCGTGCTGCAGCCGGCGTTTGGTGGTGACTTTGGCGACCGAATCGACTTCGACAACGCGCTCTTTTTGGGACAAACCCGCAGCATTGAGGTCAAAGTGTTCAAGTGGGTTTCAGAGACGCCCACGAAGCTCAAAATTTCAAAGCTCGACGAGGCTACTGTCAAGTACGAGCGGTCGCTTCAGGCCGCCCAAAATGGCGGCGGCCCCTTCACGCAGCCCGTGCCCATTTTCACCAACGTCGTGGGCGGAGTCGGATTAGTCGGCGGCCGAGGCCACCGCTGGATCCGCGAGTAGATCCGCTACGGTGCAATACCTAAAGAAAAAGCCGACCCCAAACAGGGTCGGCTTTTTTAATGGAGTAAGCTGCCGCGGATTAACCGAGCAAGCTCTTCAGCCAGCCCATGAAGCCTTTGGGTGCCTCACCCGCAACCACGGGCTCAGCGGCTGCAGAAGCTGCTGCCTTCTCTTCTTCGAGCTTTTTGAGGGTGCTTGGGCACACGTAGGCGCTGGTCTCCAGACCTGGAGTGTCCTTGATGGCACCAAACCCGCCGACCACGTCCACGAGGTCGTGGATTCCGCGGCTCTTGAGGATGGAAGCGTAGATCATTGAACGGTAGCCGCCCGCACAGTGAATGTGCATGGTGCTGCCGGTAGGAAGCTCGTTGAACTTCGCATTCAGGTCGTCGAGCGCAATGTTCTTGGCTTGCGGAAGGTTTTGGGCCGTCCATTCGCCCTCTTTGCGTGCGTCGATGATGTTCAGCTCAGGCTTGGCGGCGAGGCGCTCAGCCAGTTCGGTTGCGGTAATCCGGGTCACGGTGTCGGTCTCCATTCCGGCTTGGGTCCACGTGGCGATTCCGCCCTCGAGGTAGCCCAGTACACGGTCGTATCCCACACGGGTCAAACGCGTAATGACCTCGTCTTCGCGACCGGGCTCGCACACGATCATCAAGGTTTGGTCGGTCGGAATCAATGCACCTACCCACGGAGCGAATTGGCCGTCGATGCCGATGTTGATCGATCCTGGAACGTGACCGGCCGCAAAGTCGTCTGGCTTGCGCGTGTCGAGGACGAGTGCGTCCATCTCGCCGACCATAGCCTTGAAGGCGACGGGTTCAAAAGCTTTGGACGATTCGGCAAGAACTTCTTCGGCGCCCGGAATCGCTTTTTTGTTCATGGCCACGTTCATCGGGAAGTAGGCGGGGGGCACGCCCAGTCCGTCGGTCACTTCTTTGATGAATTCTTCGCGGGTCATGTCGGCACGAAGGGCGTAGTTCGTTTCGAGCTGCTCCGCAAGGGTGCCGACGGTCTCTTTGCTCATGTTTTTGCCGCAGGCTGAGCCGGCTCCGTGGCCAGGGTATACCGTGATGGACGGTGGAAGCGTCATGATCTTGGTGCGCAGCGAGTCAAATAGGGTACTCGCGAGTTCCTCTTGGGTCATGCTTGCGGCCTTTTGTGCCAAGTCAGGGCGACCAACGTCACCCAAAAAGAGGGTGTCGCCAGAGAAGATGGCAACTTGCTCGCCGGCTTCGTTGCGAAGCACGTAGCACGTGGACTCCATGGTGTGGCCGGGAGTGTGCAGTACCTCGATGGTCACGTCACCCACGTGCAGCACTTCGCCGTCAGTGGCGATGTGGGCCTCAAATTCGGGGTTGGCATTGGGTCCGTACACGATGGGTGCACCTGTTGCTTTTGAAAGGGCTACGTGGCCTGATACAAAGTCTGCGTGAAAGTGCGTCTCGAGGATGTACTTGATGGTCACCCCCAGCGACTCAGCGCGGTCGAGGTAGGGCTTGGTTTCGCGCAAGGGGTCAATAACCACGGCCTCGCCGTGTGACGAGATAAAGTAGGCTCCTTGAGCCAAGCATCCGGTGTAAATCTGTTCTACGTTCATAGTGGGTTTCAAGTTACGTCAAGGGTAGGTTTACGATAAAAATTCTTTGGTCAAAATAAAGATGCCCATAACCAGCACAAACCAGCCAAAAGCCTTTTGAAGGGGGCCAGAGGCAATGCGCTTGGACAGGATGGTTCCAACAACCATACCGGCGATGGCGATTGCGGTCACGCTCAAAAGCAGCGTCCAGTCGGCGTCCATGTGGTCGAGGTCGCCGGTGAATCCGATGAGCGATTTGAATGCGATGATGGTAAGCGAAGTGCCTACGGCTACCTTCATTTCGAGACCGGTTACGAGCACGAGGGCTGGTATGATCAAAAATCCGCCGCCGGCGCCCACGAGCCCAGTGAGGATTCCGACGCCTGCGCCTTCAGCGAGAACTAAGCCCACCTTGGCGGCCGGACTGAGTTCTTTTTTGGGTGCATTCGCGTCGGCAGGTTTGCGTCCCTTGATCATTCCGCGGGCTGCCCACACCATGAGCACGGCAAAGAGTAGCATGAGGGTGGTTCCCTTGCCAAGGGCGAGTTCTCCTGAGGTCCAAATGGGGTCCGGAATTGCGGGCATGATGACCGACCGGGTGAAGTAGACCGCCGCAACAGATGGGAGGCCAAACCAAAGGGCCGTTTTAAAATCCACTTCTCCTGCGCGCGCTTTGGGCACAATACTCGCCAGTGCTGTTGCCCCCACAATAAAGAGCGAGTAGGCGGTAGCATCTACCGTGTCAACCCCAAAGAGGTACACGAGTACCGGCAGGGTCAAAATCGATCCGCCCCCGCCGAGGAGTCCGAGCGAGAGGCCAATGAGGAGTGAAGCGAGGTAGGCAATGATGATCATGACTGCAAAATTGAACTTTTTAGAACAGGTCTAAAGTGACTTCGGTCGCACACGGCGACCGAAGTTCTGAAGACCGGTTACTTGACCTACATCTTGCCGCGGAGCATTTGGTTCCAGTACAAGTAGGGCAGGCCGTACTTCTTGAGGATCCACATGAGCCACGACTCTTTGGTGGTGTCGACAAAGGTGCTGATTAACGGATCGCTATCGCGCACGTTGTCGTACTTGAATTCCGCCAAGAGCATCTTGCCGTACCCCGTCACGAGCGGACAGCTGGAGTAGCCTTCGTACCTCAGGGGTGAGGTGGTGTGGGCTTCGGCGGCCCGAATGTGTTCGACGACGACCGGGGCCTGCTTGCGAATGGCTGCACCCGTTTTAGCGGTCGGAAGCGCGGCGCTATCGCCGATTCCGTACACATTCAGAAACGTGGGGTGGTTGAGCGTGTGGATGTCGACTTCAAGCCAGCCTTTGTTGGCGCCCTCTGCTACCGCCAAGGGGCTTTCTTGAATGAACTTGGGTGCCGTTTGGGGCGGAGCCAAGTGAAGCATGTCGTAGGGCATCACTATTTCGGTGTCGCCCAGAACCTCTTCGTGCAGTGTGACATTTTTCTGCGCCAAACAGTCGTTGCCCGCCATCGCGGTGTTGTAGCGAAAGGTGATGGTCTTGGCCGCACTGTCGATGCGGATTGGGGCGTAAAACGGCTTAAAAATGATGCTGCGACTGGCAATGATGTGGTTGAGCGTTTTGGCAAATTCTTTGACGCCAAAAATTACACCCCCAGGTGCAGCAAATACCACGTTTGTCTTTTCGCGGACTTCGTGCTTCCTGAAGTAGTGCTCGGCCAAGTACATGATCTTTTGCGGTGCACCTCCGCACTTGATGGGTGTTGTGGGTTGGGTGAATACCGCATTGCCGCCTTTAAAGTTCTTGAGGACTTCCCACGTCTTTTCGGGGTCGATGTAGTTGGAGCAGACCTCAGGAGTCTCAAGCGCTTCGGCCAAGCCCGGAAGCAGGCTCATGTCGTAGATCAAGCCGGGGCTTAAAATGAGGTAGCGGTAGCCATAGGCGGTTCCGCCTTCGGTCGTGACTTGGTTGTGTTCGGGATGGAGGCTGCCGATGCGCTCCTTAATCCACGTGGCGCCCTTGGGCATGTAGTTCGCGGTTTTGCGCTTGGTCGCGGCCATGCTGAACGTGCCTGCGCCCACGAGCGTCCAGGCCGGCTGGTACCAGTGGTCTTCGCTTGGCTCAAATACGGCCACGCTTAGGTTCGGAAGTTTGCGGCGAATTTGCGCCGCGGTCATGATTCCGCCGGTTCCGCCGCCGACGATAAGTACGTCAAATGTGTTCATGGTAGTTGGATGTAAGGGTTTGTTAAACCTATACATTTTTGTGTGAACGACGTGTGACCTGGATCACATTTGTGGCAATGCCGTTTTAACCCCACCTTTGCATTCTATGGCGAATTTGCCGCGGAACTCCGCTGTTTTGGTTCTGGCATGGCCTGAGGTGACTGCTCGAGGCGAAGAGGGAATTGTAAAGTTTCTTCGCTCTATTGGTGTGGTCAAAAACGTCAATATGATGGTGGGCCATGCGGCAATGATGATTGCCGAGGGCTCGTCGCTTCGGTACTACGATTTTGGACGCTACATTACCCCGCGCCGCATGGGGCGAATTCGGTCCGCCGAGACTGATCCGGCGCTTGCGTTTGCGACGGTTCCGCAGTGGGACGAGCAGGGCCGACTTTCCAACATTGATGAGGTGTGCCGCGAGCTTGACGCCAAGTCGGCATCGACCCACGGTGAAGGCTTGCTTCAGTTAAGCGTGTACTACACTCCGGACGTGCACAAGGTTGAGACCAAAGCGCGCGAACTGCAGTTTGGCGGTCTGATTGGCTACCACGGTTTGGATCCCAAGCAAACCAATTGTGCACGCTTTGTGCAAACATCCCTACTTGCAGGCATCGACCACGAGCCCGCCCACTACTCGCGCTACAAGCGTCCGGTGACGTACACGGCCCCGACCCCGTACTTTAACGTGCTCGCCGCGGCCCAAGACGGCGAGCGCTACCTCGAATGGCGCAACGGTCATGCCGAATGGAAGCAGGCCCCGCTGATTAAAGCCTGGTGGGATGTGACCGCCAACATTTTTGCCTCAGTGAGCCGCAGCAAGACAGGGCATTTGCACCTCGACGAAGTGGTGGGCAAGCTTGATGAGCCGTCCGTTCGTCCCGAAGGGGTTCCGGGGGATTCCGTGTACTTAGGCGGAATCGGCGAGGGGGCCTGGTACCGCACGCAGCCGTCTGCAGGCCGCATCCTTACTGGTGACCGCCACGCCTATTCGGGCGAACACGACTTTACCGGCCATTTTGAGGCCGAAGAGGCGCTGGTGCGCCAGCTCGGTCAGTCTGAGGCGCGCCTCGTGCACGACAGCCACTTCGGCTGGCTGACCATAGAACAGAGTAACGGCCTGAAGCATCGGGCCTACCGCATTAAAAATGATTGAAGAACTATTGCTTTCGGGCTGCGACGAGCGAATTGCGATTCGCCCTGAGACCGGCGCCAACCAGTACCACCTGCACCCTACAAAGTACCAAGGGTTGCTGATGCGCGGGTCGTGCACGTGCGGAACCCTCACTCCCGACGGCCACCTCAGCGCAGAACGGTTTGTGCGGGACTACCGCACGGCCGACGACGCGTCCTGGATTCGCCAGCAGACCAAGCGCATGCAGACGCTTTTTGACGGCGGACGCGGCGACGAGTTCCACATCTACTACGGCCCGTCGGGCAGTGACATGATGTACTGGCCGCTGCTGATGCAGTCCATGCTTCATCCGGGTCAAACGATTACCAACATCGTAAGTTGCCCCGAAGAGCTTGGTTCAGGTTCGATTTTGGCCGCCGAGGGCAAGTACTACGCAAACACCAATCAGTACGGAGACGGTGTTCCCAAGGGCGAATTGGTGACGGATTCGTTTGCCGTCGACGTTCAGTTTTTGCCCGCGCGCGAGGTGAGCGGCCACATCGCCGACCGCAAGCAGGCCATTCGCGACATCATCGCCGCCCGCCCGGGTCAGCCCATTGTGGGCAATTTGGTCTTCGGATCCAAGTCCGGAATCAAGGACGACCTCGACATCATCGACGAGTTTCGCGAGGGCGTTATGTGGGTCGTGGACATGTGCCAGTTTCGCACGCACCGAGCTTTGGTGCACGAGCTGCTCTCAAAAGGCGTCATGCTGATGGTGACTGGGTCTAAGTTCTACCAGGCTCCGCCGTTTTGTGGGGCCTTGCTGGTTCCAAAGTTTTGGACCGAGCTGCTCATGGGGCAACCCGCAGATCACTTGCGCGACTACGGTCGACTGTTTACTGCGGCGGACGCGCCACCCGACTTGCCCCAACTACGGTCCATTTGGCCCGACCACGCCAACGCGGGCCTGCGCCTCCGCTGGGAAATCGCCCTTGACGAAATGGAGGCCTACCTAGGGATTCCGCAAGAAGATACCGACGCGCTGATTCGCCGCTGGAGCCGTGTGGTGATTGGCCGCCTCGCCCTGAGCGACCGCTTCGGAATGATGCCCGACATGGAGCTGACCAACGACAGCATTATTTCGTTTACGGTTTCGGCCGGTGGACGCGAGCTGGACTACGACGAGCTTAAAAAGTTGTTTGACACCTTGGTGTTGGGCGATCACCCGAGTTTAAATGGTTTTAAGCGAGTATTCCTCGGTCAACCCGTGCGCTACGGGAAGCGATCGTTCATTCGCTTGGCCCTTGGGTCGTACTCGATTCGCAAGCTCATGGAGCCCAACGGATTTGATCCCTACAACGACCTGCACATCGTGGACTTGATCGAGCGCACCGCCATCGAACTTTTTGAGTCTTAGACATGCATCCGCTGCACGAAGAGGCCCTTTGGGCGGCACGCCAGGTTCCGCGAGCCCCTGAGGACTCGGCCGTGCTCTTTGTGTCACTGAACGCCCTAGACGCCCAGTTGAACGCGTTGGCGTCGGCATGGGCACACCCCAACTGCAACCATGCGGTCGCAATCAAGTCCCAGCCCCACGTTGACGTGCTCAAGCACATCGTGCAGCGCGGGTTCGGACTCGAAGCCGCAACTTGGGAAGAGGTGCGCCTCGCGCGCGCCGCGGGCTGCCCCCCAGAGCGCATTGTCTTTGACTCGCCCGTGAAGCGTCCGCACGAAATCGCCGACTGCGCGGCCCACAGCCCCGGAATGCTTCTGAACGCCAATAGCATCGAAGAGCTGGAGCGCATCGGGCCGCATGCCAACCGCCTCACGGTCGGCCTTCGCATCAATCCAATGGTCGAGACGGACGCGCCCAGCGTCTACCATGTCAGCGGCGACGAGTCCAAATTTGGAGAGCCCATTGTGCACGACGACGCAATCGTCCGCGCGGTGCTCCAGTACCCCATTCACGCACTCCACGTGCATTCGGGTTCGTCGATGCGGAATTTTGACGGAGCCGTGCGCGCCCTCACTCGATTGCGGGACCTCGCTGTGCGCTGCAATCGGGAATTGGCCTCGAACGGATCTGACCGCCGAATCCACACGCTCGACGTCGGCGGAGGACTGCTTCCCGAACACCTTGTGGGCGGAACGGCAGTGCACATGACTGCCTACGCGTCGCGGCTTCGCGAGGTGCTTCCTGAACTTTGGACCGACTACGCGCTGGTGACCGAGTTTGGCCAGTGGACCCACTTTCACACGGGTTATGCCTTAAGTGACGTCGAGTGGGTACTAGAGCGCGGCGACCGCCAGGTGGCCTACCTGCACCTCGGTGCGGACTTTTTACTGCGCGACGCCTACGTCAAGCCGCGCGGAATCCACTGGCTTCCATTGCGGGACGGGAAGGCGTTACAGGGAGAAGGGGTGACTACCGACCTCGCTGGTCCGCTGTGCTTTGCGGGCGACTACCTCGAGAAGGGCGTACAGCAACCCGCACTCAAGGCGGGCGACCAAATGCTCTACCTCGGAACCGGTTCCAACGCGTACGCCCTCTGGTCGCGGCACACTTCGCGTACGATTCCGGCTGTCTACGGCGTGGACTACGCGCGCCAAACGATCACGGAACTCAGTCCGCGCGTCAATCCGTTCATTCCCGAAGGATTTTAGTTAGGCTTCGGCCCTCAGAAACGTCAGGTGCACGTCCTGATCAATGTCGGGGTGCAGGCTGCGCGAAACCGGACACGTGTTTGCAATGCGGCGAAGCCCTTCCTCTTGGCGCTCAGTCGCGTCTGCCGCAAGGGTTAAGGTGAGGTGCACTTCGATTCGGGCAATGCGCCGCGGATCGTTGGCCATGTGCTTGTGGGTCGTTGCCTCGGCGGCGAGGATTGAAAACTCCTTCATGTGTGCATAAATCCCCATCGTGGTGACAATGCACGTCGTCAGACTAAGTGCGCACAGGTCGGTGGGCGAAAAGGCGGAACCTTGACCCTGGTTGTCGGTAGGTGCATCGGTGAAGATGCGGGTTCCGGACTGTTCGTGAAGGTTCTCGCAGCGCAGGCTGCCGAGGTAGGTGGTGGTGAAGGCTCCCATGGGGCTAAGCTACAAAGCGAGTGCGTGCCTTTAGTGCTACCTGGACCAGCAGAATGAGGGCCGGAACCTCAATTAACGGCCCAATCACTCCCGCAAACGCTTCGCCGGATCCGAGTCCGAAGCTTGCAATGGCGACGGCGATGGCCAACTCGAAGTTGTTTCCGGCAGAAGTAAACGAAAGCGCGGCCGTCGTCGGGTAGTCGGCGCCCTGGCGCTTGGCGATCCAAAAGGTGAATCCAAACATGCCCACAAAGTAGATTGCCAGTGGAACGGCGAGCCGAAGCACGTCCCATGGCAAAGCGAGTACCTGGTCGCCCTTGAGCGAAAACATGAGTACAATGGTGGCCAGCAACGCGACGAGGGTCACGGGCGAAATGCGCGGAGCGAGGACTTGGCTGAACCACTGTTCGCCGCGCGCCCGAATGCTGACCCAGCGCAGCAGTTGGCCGAGGGCGAAGGGGATTCCGAGGTAGACCAGCACGCTTTCGGCCACCAACCGGGCGTCAATGCTCACGGTCTGTTCAGCCATTCCGAGCCAAGTCGGAACCACATTGAGAAAGAAGCCCGCATATGCGGCATAAAAGAGCATTTGAAAGATGCTGTTGAGGCCCACGAGTCCGGCGGCGTATTCGCGGTTGCCGCAGGCGAGGTCGTTCCACACCACGACCATGGCGATGCATCGCGCCAATCCGATGAGAATGAGTCCATTGAAGTAGGCCGGCTGGTCGCGCACAAAAATCCACGCCAGGGCAAACATAAAGAGCGGTCCGACGACCCAATTGAGCAGGAGTGAGGTGGTCAACAGCTTTGTGCGTGCAAACACGTGGGGGAGTTCGCGCAGATTCACTTTGGCCAAGGGCGGAAGCATCATCGCAATCAATCCCACCGCGAGTCCAGGGTGTACGCTGCCGGGCGTCGTGTCAAGGTAGGATTCTATGTCGGTAAAGGCGCCGAGTGCGACTCCGGCCGCCATGGCTGCAAAAATCCAAAGGGTCAGGTACTTGTCGAGAAATTTCACGGCGCGTGCTGAAGTTCGTGGAACAAGGCGTCGAGGTCGCGGGCAATGGCCTCAGCCACCGCTCGGTAGGTCGCTCGGGACTCGGGCGTGCCGTCTGCGATTTTGGGGTCGGGGTAGCGCCACGGAATCCGCGCCACCGCCCCCACAATGGCCGGACAGGCCTCGTCGGCCTCGGCGCAGGTCATCATCGCCACGATGGGAAGGTCGCGCGGAACTTCATCGAGCGTTTTTGAATAGAGCGTGCAGTTGGTGTCATCCATGTGCACGTGAAAGCGCCCCTGGCCTAAATCGCGCACCTCCCAGCCCAAATCCTCAAGCGCTTGAGCAGTAGAGGGATGGCAGGCGGTCTGTTCGGTACCGCAGCTTCGAACGGTTATTCGAGCATCATTCCTCAACCGGTGGGCAGCGATGGCCTCAGAAAGCTGACTGCGCCGCGAATTGTGGGTGCACACAAAGAGCAACTGAATGGGTCCCTGAGCCAGTGCCGCCGAGATGGCCTCGGCCGCGGGCCGCACGTCTTTGGCGGCACCTAGCAGCATGAATCTGTCGGAGTTTGAAGCTGCGCAACACTAGCCTTGAGGAGCTCTAACGCGCTCGGCGAAAGGCAGTAGCAGGTTTTTGGTCCCTGAATGCTTCCGTGAATGATTCCGGCCGACTTTAGTTCTTTGAGGTGCTGGCTCACCGTCGCTTGCGAGAGTCCCGTAATCTCTACGAATTCTCCGCAGACGCAGGCCTGCTGTGCCGCGATGGCATTCACGATGGCGAGCCGGGCCGGATGGCCCAGTGCCTTAAAGAGTTCGGCGAGCGCAAGGTGCTCTAGGGTGAACGATTCGGTATGGCTGGTGCCCATGGGGTTCGCTTTATTGCTACATTGCAATATTACGATACGGCAACCGATCTTTCTATTCTGTGAACGAAAGCCGCGGAACTTCCGCGTCGAAGTCGTGCATTCTGCCGATGGGCTCGGCGTTTAGTCCTTGAGCGGCAAGGGCTTCGCGCACGTGTGGAGCCGCGTCGGCACTCGCAAACACGAGCAGTCCGCCACTGGTTTGCGGGTCGCAAAGTACAGCCATCGTGTACCCGTCCATCGGACTCGAGTCGGGTTGAATGGCGCGGTAGTTCGTCGTCGTCAAGTTCGGCAGGCAGAACTGTAGGTAGAGTGCCCGCAGGCGTTCGGGGTCGTAGGTCGCCACCTTGGCCATGTCGAGCTCTGCCCTTAAGCCACTGGCGCTGGCCACTTCAAGCAGGTGCCCTGCGAGACCAAACCCAGTTACGTCTGTCATGCTGTGGACTCCCGGTATTTCGGCCAATTTGGGCCCGATGTCGTTGCGGGTGAGCATGGTTGCGAGCGCCCATTCTCGGTCGGAATCGGTAGCGGTTCCGCGCTTGGTGGCGGTGGCCAAAATGCCCAAGCCCAGGGGTTTGGTCAAAAAGAGCACGTCGCCGGGCTGGGCTTGGCTGTTGGTTTTGAGGTGACGCTTGTCGACGATTCCACTGACGCTGAGGCCAAATAGAGGTTCGGGAATGTCGATGCTGTGGCCTCCGGCGAGCGGAATTCCGGCTTCGCGGCAAACGTCCCGAGCGCCTTCTATAACGCGGCCCGCCAGCTCTGCAGGCAGTCGCTCGATCGGCCACGCGAGCAGTGCCAATGCCGAAATGGGTGTTCCGCCCATCGCGTAGACGTCGCTCAGCGCGTTGGTGGCCGCAATCCGACCAAAGTCATAGGGGTCGTCGACAATTGGGGTAAAAAAGTCGACGGTTTGCACGAGTCCGCGGCCGTCGCCGAGGTCAACCACTGCGGCGTCGTCGGCGTGTTCGTGGCCCACCCAAAGCTGGGGCCAGTCATCGCTGGATCGGACTCCACTGGCGCCGAGTATGCACTGCAGCGCTTCGGGGCCGAGTTTGCATCCGCATCCGGATCCGGGGTTGAATTCAGTGAGTTTCATACAAGTGTTTGGAGTTCGCGGGCGACTTCGGTGTCGCTCTTGCCGGTACCGTCCAGGCGGGCGGTGATGGTTTCGGTCCGGGCGGCTACGCTTTCGGCATAGGTTCGGTCGTAGTAGTGCAGCGCAATTCGGGCGGCGTCGGCCAGGTTGCCTTGATGGACGTGCTCCACGGCGGCCCGAGCATTTTGGTCGCCCAAGCGCTTAGAAATGCGTACAAACGTTTCGGCAAGCTCTTCTCGGGAAGCTTGGCCGTAGGCGGCCACGAGGCGGTCGACCCGCTCGTCGAGACTGCGTTCGAGCAGCACCACCGGAGCCGATTTTTTGTGCGCAAAAAAGCTCTGCTGCAGCCAAATTCGTCCAATCGAGCGGGATTCGTCCTCAATCCAAATCCGTGGCTGCCCTTCGAGTTCAGCCAGTCGCACGGCTCCGTCGTTCTCAAATTGTTCGTTGGTGGGCTGCGGCAGTTCGCCAATTTGCCCAAATGCGGAACCCTTGTGGTTCGCCAATCCCTCAAGGTCGAGCACCGGCGCGCCCAGTTCAAGCATAGCCCGCAGTACTTCGGTTTTGCCCGATCCGGTGAGCCCCGCGAGGACGACATAGGGCCGTTTCGCCCCCCAAGATTCCAGGACGCGCCCGCGGTAGGCTTTGTAGCCACCCTCCCAGCGGCGTACGTCGTATCCGGCGGTGCCGAGCAACCAGGCTACGGATCCGCTGCGTTGCCCCCCGCGCCAGCAGTACACTTCGACAGGGGAGGTGTCGCGCTTGACACGGGCATCGACCTCTGCCACCAAGTCAGCCATTCGCAACCCGGCGTACTTGAGGCCAAGCCGGACTGCTTTGGCGGGCGACTGCTTGGTATATACGGTTCCGATTTCGGCCCGCTCACCGTCGCTGAATAGGGGCAGCGAAATGGCCCCGGGCGCATGGCCGTAGGCAAATTCTGAAGGGCTTCGAACGTCAAATAGGGGCATTGAGCGAAGGTACGATGCGCCCTACCTTTAGGCCGTGCGAAGCATTATTCTTCTCAGTTTGTCTGCGGTGGCGGTTGCATCATGTGTGGTCCCGAAGCAGGTCGTCGATCGCCACATGGCAGCAGTGAATCGGCTTCGTGCCGACAGTGCCACGTCCCACGTGCGCGTGCTCGCGGTGCGCGACAGCCTGCACGCGATTGAAAACTGGGGGGAGCAGTCTGAGCAGGCCTCAATCCAGCTGGCTCGTGAGCTCGAGCGCAAGGCCGACGAACTGCAACTGGCTCAATTGCGGGCTGATTCGCTTCAAGAGCGCGTCCTTAAGAATGCGACCCAGCGCGACGTGTGGCGCCTTGAACGCTTTGCCGCAGAGCGCAAAATGCTCAAGGCGCAGCGCCGCGCAGACTCGCTCCAAGAGGTGGTGATCCAGCTTCAGACGCCTAAAAAGCGCCGCTAACCGAGCGGAACTCAGTCCTTTTCGACAAAATCAAGGTCACGACCAAAGGTCTCGGTCAAGCCTGCGGCAGCCCAAAGGGTTACGGCAAAGACAACTACAGCCGTCAGGATTCCGCCTTCGAGGTAGCCCGCCTTAGCGGTTAGCCACAAAAACAGCGCTGAGATAAGGTTGAGCGATCCGCGAACCATGTTGGGAATCGTCGTGGCGGCAGTGGCCCGCAGGTTGGTGCCAAAGTTTTCGGCGCCCACCGTCACAAAAAGCGCCCAAAATCCGGTGCCAAAGCCCATGATTCCGCATGCCCAGTACAGCTGCTCAGCCGAAGACGCCGTGAAAAAGCGAAGCATTCCAATCGCGGTAATTGCGTAAAACACGTACAGCGCTTTTTTACGCGACTTAAGTGCTTGACTCAGTAACCCAATTAAAATGTCTCCCGCGGCAATCGCGGCGTACGCGTAGAGGATTCCGCGGCCCGGATCAATGGGTTCAGTGATGCCCAAATGCACGGCGAATTCGCGGCTGAAGCTCACGAGGATTCCGATGACAAACCAGGTCGGGAGTCCGATCAGGACGCTGCGCAAGTAGCGCATACTTCGCTCTCGAGTGCGAACGAGCTGAAGAAGGCTTCCGCGTACCACGTCGGTGCGCGCGGCGGTTTGGTGAAAAAGCCCGGAATCCAGCACTTTAAGTCGCAGAAGCAGCAGGCTCAGGCCCATTCCTCCGCCGATGAAGTAGGCGGTTCGCCATTCCACAGCTTGGGCGACAAAAAATGCAGCGACGGCGCCCAGCAGTCCGATTCCTGCGACGAGTGAGGTACCGATTCCGCGCTTGGCGGCTGGGAGCAGTTCACTGACCAACGTGATGCCCGCGCCGAGCTCACCGGCAAGGCCGATTCCGGCGGCAAACCGCACGATGGCATACTGCAGTTCGGTCTGAACGAATCCGTTGGCGATGTTTCCGGCGGAATAAATCAAAATCGACATGAAGAGCACGCGGGTGCGGCCCAGGCGGTCGCCGAGAATGCCCCAAAGGATTCCGCCCAGCATCAACCCAAACATTTGGACGTTGATGATGAGGAGTCCGCTCTCAAAAGAATTCGCGACGCCGAGGTCGTCGAGCGACGGAACCCGCACGATGCTAAACAGCAGCAAGTCGTAGATGTCGACGAAGTAGCCCAAGGCGGCGACCCAGACGGCGGCGCTGCGCCACACGCTTTGGGACGGCATGCTACACGAAACGTTTAATGATACGCAGTCGGTGGGTGTGGCGGCCGAGGTCGGCGTTGTAGATTCCGCTGGGGTCAAGCGCGTCGACGCGCACGGAACCGCTGGCGTGCAGAATTCGGTGCTCGCTCAGTACGATTCCGACGTGGGTGATGCGGCCCTCTTCGTTGTCAAAAAAGGCGAGGTCGCCCTCAAGCGCTTCTTCGAGAAAGTCAACGACCTGGCCCTGGTTGGCCTGCTGGTGGGCATCGCGCAGTAGATTGATTCCCGACATGCGGAACGAAACCTGCGTGAGTCCGCTGCAGTCAATCCCGAAGGCGCTGCGGCCACCCCAGAGGTAGGGGGCGTTCAAAAAGGTGAATGCGTGGCGTACGACGCCTTCGCGCGATGGGTTTTGGTCGGCCAATGGGCCCTGGTAGGCGTAGGTTTCGTCGGCGAGTTCGAGCTGGTCGCCATCGAGGTAGGGCAGAAAGGATCCCGCGACCACGGTGCGGCTCTTCATGGGCTGCAGGTGGTCGACGAGGTCGACGGCGCTTGCTACAACGGGCTGGGGGCGGTCGAGTTGGCTGCGGTAGGATTCACGGCTGAGTTCAGCCGTTTGCTGGGTGAGAACCCAGCCTTCATAGCCGTCGTGTCCGAGGCGAATGTGGCTCCATTCGCGCTCGTGGCCTAGGATTTCAAACACTTCACCAAATAGGCCCTGATTGACCATTTCGCTGCGGTGCGCGGGATCGCGGCGCATCGGGGTGAGGCTGAACGGAAAGCTGCCGAACATGCCCCGAAGATACGCAGGTTCGGGCTACGGAGCTCTCTGAAGTATTTGTATACGTATAAAACGTACGTACAGCCTCAATTCACTGTAATTTTGGGGTATGCCAGCATTTACCACCAGTTTGCCCGACGACCTTCTGCGCGACCTCGCCCAGCGGGCTGAGGCGTACGGGCTTCCGCGCAACCGCTTCATTGAGCGGGCCCTACGCATTTACCTAGAGCAGTTAGACAAGGCCGAATTCCGCGCGTCGTACCAGCAAATGGCGTGCGACCCCGATACATTGCTGGTCGCCGAAGAGGGAATGGCCGCCTACCTTGAACAGCTCGGTGATGGCCGCCCAGGGTGAGCTTTGGACGGCGGACCTCAATCCCGTGCGCGGCAGTGAGCAGGCAGGATTTCGCCCCGTGCTGGTGGTGAGCGGCAATTTGATGAACGCCCACCTCAATGTGGTTTGGGTGTGCCCACTGACGCCGAAACTGCTCGGTTATGCAGGCAACCCGCAGCTGCAGCCCTCAGTTGAAAATGGATTGTCGGTGCCCAGCGAAGTGCTAGTCGTTCATCTGCGCAGCTTGGATCGGTCGCGCCTCGTGGAGCGACTCGGTAGCGTAGATCCCAAAGTGGTGGACATGGTCCACCAAACGGTCGCTAAAGTTTTAACGTACTAAAAGGAGATCGAGAACTCTGGCTCGACCGACACATCAATGGGCGCCTTGCTGACCGGGTGCTCAAACTGGATGCGCTGGGCGCAAAGGTCGATTCCGCCGTCGGCGTTGGGCCGCTTACCGCCGTACTTCAGGTCGCCCTTGATGGGGTGACCGATGGCGTGCATCTGGCAGCGGATTTGGTGGTGGCGCCCCGTCTCGAGGTCCACTTCGACCAGGCTGTAGCGGTCGCCGGCGGCACGCACTGTGTAGTGCAGAACGGCGCGCTGGGCATCCTTGCGGGTCGAGACAAACGACTTCTTTTTTACCCCGTCGCGCCAGAGCATGTGCTCGAGGCGCCCTTCAGACTCAGTGGGATGGCCTTCGACGAGGCACTGGTAGGTCTTTTTGATTCCGCGGTCGGCAAAGAGCGCGTTCATGCGTGCAAGTGACTTTGAAGTTTTGCAGAGCACGACGATTCCGCTCGTGGGGCGGTCGAGGCGGTGCGGAAGCCCAATAAAGGCCTTGCCCGGCTTGCCAAAGCGGCGCGCCACGTCTTCGGCGGCCCAGTCGAGTAGGGTGGGGTCACCCGTTTCGTCGCCCTGAACCAGCAGGCCGGCGGGCTTGAACACAATCAGAAGATGGTTGTCTTCCCAGAGAACACGGGGGCTCGCCATCAGTAGCGCTCTTGGTCGTTCGGGAAGTCTTGGGCGCGCACATCGGCGACGTACTGGCGAATCGCTGCCGGGATTACTTCGCCCAACTGTGCATAGCGGCGCAAAAAGCGCGGATTGAACTCGGTGTTCATACCCAGCATGTCGTGCAAAACCAAAACTTGGCCGTCGACGTCGGCACCTGCGCCGATTCCGATGGTCGGAATCCGCAGCGCCTTGGTGACCTTGGCAGCAAGGGCCGCCGGGATTTTTTCTAAAACCAGGGCAAAGCAACCGGCTTCTTGCAGGGCAAGGGCGTCTTCGATAAGCTTGGTGGCTTCTGCATCTTCTTTGGCGCGCACCGCGTAGGTTCCGAACTGGTAAATACTTTGGGGGGTAAGCCCCAAGTGGCCCATCACCGGAATTCCCGACTGAACCAAACGCAGTACGGTGGCGGCAACCTCGCTGCCTCCCTCGAGCTTCACCGAGTGGCCACCCGACTCCTTCATGATGCGAATCGCGGAACTCAGCGCCTCTTTGGGGTTGCCTTGGTAGCTTCCGAAGGGCAAATCCACCACCACAAGGGCGCGGTCGACTCCGCGCACCACGCTGGACGCGTGGTAAATCATTTGGTCGAGGGTGATGGGCAAGGTCGTCTCGTGCCCGGCCATCACGTTGCTCGCCGAATCGCCGACGAGAATGACGTCAACACCTGCGGAATCCACCAGCTTCGCGAACGTGTAGTCGTAGGCGGTGAGCATTGAAATTTTGATTCCGCTGTGCTTCAATTCGGCCAGCGAATGCGTGGTCACCTTCTTAAAGGACTCGGGACCGGTCTTTTTTTGCGTCGACATGGGGCAAAGGTAGGCGAGGGCCCCGCATTGCTATCTTTGAGGTCTATGTTTCGACGCGCCCTTCTCTTTTTATGCGGAATCGCACTGCTCGCTAGCTGCGACAACACCCTTGACGTTACCGCCGACTTTGAGCGTGTGCCGGTGGTCTACGGCGTCATAAACCCCAAGAGCGACACCCAGTACGTGCGCATCGGCCGCAGCTACTTAGGCGAGGACGGGCCGGCGGGCGGTTTTGACCACCCCGACTCACTTTACTACCCAAGTTTGGTCGCCGAACTCAAGGCCTTTGGCCCAAACGGAGCCTTGATTTTTACCGAGAACTACACCGAGACCACCGACATTCCTAAGGATTCGGGCCTGTTTACCGGTGTGGGCCACAAGGTCTACCGGTTTGTGCGCCCCGGATTTTCGAAGCTTGCGAACCGCACCGACTACCGCTACGAGCTGACGCTTCGCGAGGCTCCGGGCGCAGCCGTGCTGGCCTCGGCGACTACGCCTTGTGTCGACAGCATCACGCTCAAGTCGCCCGGCTACTTTGGCACGTTCAAGCTGGCCATTGCGTCCAAAAACGGATACAAGCTCGAGTGGTACCAGGCTAAAAATGCCCGTTCCTACCAGGGCTATGTGGACTTTCACTACATGGAGATGCCCGTTGGTCGCCAGGCTGATTCGGTGCGCCGCACGGTGCGCTACCCGCTTCCGTACATCACGGGCGGAACCCTTTCGGGTAACGTACTTATCAGCAATACCATTGACTACCAAACGTTTTACACGTTTTTGAAGGAGCGGATTCCCGCGCCGGCCACGGGCCACGTGCGCTTCTTTCGCGGCATGGCGCTGTACCTCAACGCGGGCAGCGACGACCTCGCCACCTACATCTCGGTATCGCAGCCCTCGAACTCGATCAACCAGGATCCACCGTTCTTTACCAACATTCAGGGCGGAGCCGGAATCTTCGGCAGCAAGTCGTCAATCTATCGTCCCTACTTAGGGCTGTCAAGTCCCTCGCTCGATAGTTTGGGCAATTCAACGCTCACGTGTGCCCTTCAGTTTGCCCGCGCCTCGGGCGGAGACACCTGCGCATGCGGCCCCCAGCGCCTCTGGGACCGCTGCTTCTGACGCGCCGCAAACGCCATAAAGCTCAACCGCGCCAATTCGGCGCGGTTTTTTTGTGCACCACTGCCAAATTGTCTGAATTTGGCAGGGTTCCGCCCCCGTGCAGCCAGTGGTACAGTGCTTGCCCAACCTTGGTCAAATCAACACCAAAGAACTCCAAATCATGGGAAAAATTATCGGCATCGACCTCGGAACAACCAACTCCTGTGTCGCCGTTATGGAGGGCAATGAGCCCGTTGTTATTCCGAACTCAGAAGGCAAGCGCACGACGCCCTCGGTAGTCGGATTTGTGGACGGAGGCGAGCGCAAAGTGGGCGACCCCGCGAAGCGCCAGGCGATCACCAACCCTACCAAAACGATCTTTTCGATCAAGCGCTTTATGGGCGAGTCCTACTCCAACAGTGAGAAGGAAGTGGGCCGCGTTCCGTACAAAGTAGTGAAGGGCGACAACAATACGCCCCGCGTTCAGATTGACGACCGCGCCTACACTCCTCAAGAGATTTCGGCGATGATTCTTCAGAAAATGAAGAAGACTGCTGAGGACTACCTCGGAACCACGGTTGACGAGGCCGTCATCACGGTTCCGGCATACTTTAACGACGCCCAGCGTCAGGCTACCAAAGAAGCAGGCGAAATCGCCGGACTCAAGGTGCGCCGCATCATCAACGAGCCCACCGCAGCCGCTCTGGCCTACGGCATCGACAAGATGAACCGCGACATGAAGATTGTCGTGTTTGACTGCGGTGGCGGAACCCACGACGTGTCGGTCCTCGAGCTCGGCGACGGCGTATTTGAAGTGAAGTCAACCGACGGCGATACCCACCTTGGTGGTGACGACTTTGACGACCGCATCATCAACTGGTTGGCCGACGGATTCAAGTCTGAAGAAGGCATCGACCTGCGCCAAGATGCGATGGCCCTTCAGCGCTTGAAGGAGGCTGCCGAGAAGGCTAAGATTGAGCTTTCGAGCACCAATGCAACCGAAATTAACCTTCCGTACATCACGGCCACGGCCAGCGGACCCAAGCACATCGTGCGCAACCTCAGCCGCGCGGAGTTTGAGCGCCTTGTGGCTGACCTAGTCGACCGCACGATTGAGCCCTGCAAGAGCGCCCTCAAGAACGCGGGCCTCAGCACCAGCGACATCGACGAGGTGATTATGGTGGGCGGTTCAACCCGCATTCCCGCGATTCAAGAGGCCGTCAAGAAGTTCTTTGGCAAAGAGCCCAACAAGGGCGTGAACCCCGACGAGGTCGTAGCCATCGGTGCCGCCATCCAGGGTGGTGTTTTGGCCGGCGACGTCAAGGACGTACTGCTGCTTG
>JACCDS010185359.1_pt1 | contig 36277 bp, 27 predicted proteins | sample 7446441 | NCBI WGS metagenome assembly JACCDS01 (sample SAMN15323445, study PRJNA562643) | freshwater metagenome | isolation source: river surface water | place: USA:Blue River Watershed | collected 2017-08-17
ATACCAAATAATCAATTCAATTAACCTAAAATTTCAAACTTTTTTCGAAGGCCTTTTCAAGTCGTTCATGCGGCAGAAAACCTCGCTCCAATTCTGCAGCAAACGGAATGGGCAAATCGGCGCTAGAGACTACCTCAATTGGGGCATCTAGCGACGTAAAGCAGCGCGACTGAAGTTCTGCAGCTACCGAGCTGCCGATGCTGCCCAGAAAGGTATCTTCTTGCACAACAATACAGCGTCCGGTCTTGCGCACCGATTCTTCGAGCGTGGGCCAATCAATTGGTCGCAGCGAAACGAGGTCAATTAATTCGACCGAAACGTCGGGGTTGCGCTTCATCCAATCTTGAACCCAATGAACCGCCCAACCGTAGGCAATAACGCTAAGGTCACTTCCTCGTGATACGTGAACCGCTCGGTCCAAGGGCAAACTGTAGTACTCTGGTGCCACTTCAGCTTCAATCGATCGGTAGAGGTTTTTGTGCTCAAAAAACAGGACGGGATTTGGATCTTCAAACGCTCTCAACAGCAGTCCTTTGGCTTGAGCCGGATTCGACGGGTACACCACCTTCAGCCCTGGGACACGAGCAAACCAAGCTTCCGTAGACTGGCTGTGAAACGGTCCAGCTACCACGCCTGCGCCCGTCGGCATGCGAATCACCAAATCAGCCTGCTGGCCCCAGCGGTAGTGAAGTTTCGCCGCCTGATTGCAGATTTGGGTCATGGCCTCTGTCACAAAGTCGCTGAACTGCATTTCAACCATGGCCTTAAAGCCCTCTACCGAAAGCCCCACGCCCGCACCCACAATCGCCGATTCACACAAGGGCGTGTTGCGAATTCGGTCTGCTCCGTAGCGATCCACGAAGCCTTCGGTGGCTTTAAATACCCCGCCGTATTCGGCGATATCTTGACCCATGAACACCAAATTTTCGTGGCGCTCCAAGGCCTGATCAAGGCCTTCTTTGATGGCATCAATAAGGCGAAGCTTGCGGTCCGCTGCCGGTGGCGCGTCATGGGTTGGCGCAGTTTCTACCGGCGAATACACGTCGCGCAGCTCGTCTTCTTCGCGGTAGTCTGGCTTGGGCTCATCGAGTGCCTGATTCAAGGATTCGAGCACCTCGGCCGCTAGCGATTCTTCGAGGGATTTGAGGTCGGATTCTGAAGCAACGCCTGAATCAATCAACGTTTGGCGGTAGCGCGCAACCGGATCTTTCGCCTGCCACGATTCGATGAGTCCCTCAGGATAGTATTTGGTACCTGAGGCCTCTTCGTGTCCGCGCATGCGGAACGTCACACATTCGAGGATAATCGGTCGCGGGTTTTGGCGAATCGACTCGCTTAGATCACGGGTGGTTTCAAGGACTAAACCTAGGTCGTTTCCGTCGATGGAATGCGCTTCAATACCGTAGGCTGGCCCTTTGACGGCAAACGAATCAAAGACGAATTGCTCGCGCGACGGCGTAGATAAGCCCCACTGGTTGTTTTCGACGACTATAAGTACCGGCAAATTCCATACTGCCGCGACGTTAATTGCTTCGTGAAAATCACCTTCCGATGCCCCGCCGTCGCCAGTGTACACGAGTACGCACTTTCCTTCACCGCGGAGGCTGCGCGCCAAGGCCAATCCATCGGCCACGCCCAATTGCGCGCCAAGGTGTGAAATCATACCAAAAATTCGGTGCTCGCGGGTGCCAAAATGAAAGGAACGGTCGCGGCCCTTGGTGTAGCCGGTTGCGCGACCTTGAAACTGGGCAAAAAGTTTGGTCAACGGCAGATTCCGCGCCGTGAAGACGCCGAGGTTGCGGTGCATCGTGCAGATCCACTCGTCTTCGTGCATGGCGAGCGTGGTTCCGACACTCACTGCCTCTTGGCCGTAGCTTGAAAACCACTTTGAAATTCGGCCTTGGCGAAGGGCGATGAGCATGCGTTCTTCAACGGCGCGCGGCAAAAACAGGGAACGGTAAAGGTCGAGGCTAGGGCTGTGCTTCATAGTGCAAAGGAACGGCGCGTCCTATCTTTGATGTATGCAACTCCCCACCCTTTCGCTCCAAGATTGGACTCACGGCGGCCCTGAGTCCCAAAAAGCCTTTTCGGAAGCCCTTGGTACCGCGTTTCGCACGCTCGGTTTTGCCGCCATTGAGCACCACGGTTTTGGTGCTGCTGACCGCGAACAGCTCTACGCCGCCGTGCAGCAGTTTTTTCAGCTACCAGAAGCTACCAAACGCGGCTACATTTTGGCGGGAGCCAAGGGCCAACGAGGGTTTACTCCATTTGGTGTCGAACATGCTAAGGGCGAGACGTCGGCCGACCTCAAGGAGTTTTTTCAGTGGGGCCCAATGAATGCCGAAGAACGCGGACTCATGCCCAACGTAGCCGTGAATTCCGCCGTGGACGGCATGGACGACGTCGTTCACAAGGCCTACCTGAAGCTTGAAGCAATTGGCAACGAGCTGATGAAAGCCGTAGCGCTCCACATCGGCGTGGACCGTGAATTTTTCACGAAGCCATTGGCGGGCGGGCATTCTATTTTTCGCGCCATCCACTACCCCGCACAGCCAGAGCTTCCCGAAGACGGAATTCGCGCTGCCGCCCACGAAGACATCAACCTCATCACCTTGCTGATGGGCGCCTCGGCCGAGGGCCTGGAAGTGGTTTCAGAAGGAAAATGGGTTCCGATTCACGTAACTAACGACGTACTGGTGATCAATGTGGGCGATATGCTGCAGCGACTGACGAACGGTGTGCTTTCGAGCACCACCCACCGAGTGGTGAATCCAACAGCCGAAAAGCGCCACCTTCCCCGCTTCTCGATGCCGTTTTTTGTGCACCCCAAAGAAGACATGCCGCTGAACTGCCTCGAGCACTGCATTACGGCGGACCGACCGAAGGCGTTCAGCGACATTACCGCCGGAGCCTACCTGCACGAGCGCTTGGTTGAAATCGGACTTGCCTAAGCGGTGCGGATCGACATTGTTTCGCTCCTCCCGGAGCTGATTCGCAGCCCGTTTGAGGCCTCGATTTTAAAGCGCGCCCAGACCAAGGGGCTCGCCGAGGTGCACCTGCACGACCTGCGCGAATTTGGGCTCGGCAAGCACAAGCAAGTTGACGACTACGCCTTTGGTGGCGGAGCGGGAATGGTCATGAAGCCAGAACCCCTTTTTGCCTGTATTGAGGGGCTGATGGCGGAACGGAGCTACGACGCCGTGATCTACACGTCGCCCGACGGCAAAACCTTTGACCAGCCAATGGCCAACCGGATGTCCGCCTTTGAAAACATTTTAATCGTTTGTGGGCACTACAAAGGCATCGACCAGCGGGTGCGCGACACACTCATTTCCCACGAAATCTCGATCGGCGACTACGTACTGAGCGGCGGAGAATTGGCGGCCGCCGTGATTTCGGACGCGCTAATCCGCTTGATTCCAGGGGTTTTGAACGACGAAACGTCGGCCCTAACGGACTCGTTTCAAGACAACTTGCTCGCGCCCCCAGTGTACACGCGGCCGGCGGAGTTTCGCGGCCTCAAAGTTCCCGAGATTTTAACCTCGGGCAATACGCCGGCGATTGAGCAGTGGCGCGCGGAGCAGGCGCTGGCGCGCACTCGAGCACGCCGTCCGGACTTGCTTGGCGAATAGCACGCAGGGCTGAGGTATCTTTCGGGCATGACCCGCAGCCTTGTTTTTACGTCGGCCTTGTGTGCCGCGATAGCCGTTTCTGCCCAAATTTCGGTAGCCGACATCGATCCGTTTATCGGCACGGGCGGCCACGGCCACACCCACCCTTCGGCCACTGCGCCCTTTGGAATGGTCCAAATTGGACCTGATACGCGGCGCGAGGGCTGGGACGGCTGCAGCGGGTACCACTATTCCGACACTACGGTTTGGGGCTTTAGCCATACGCACTTGAGCGGAACCGGCGTGGGCGACTACGGTGATTTTTTGGTTAAGCCATGGGGCCAGGCCTTCGAAGACGCTCCGGTTGCCTTCAAAAAATCATCTGAATCCGCTTCTGCGGGCTACTACGGCGTTACGTTGGCCGACGGCACACGGGCGGAATTCACTGCTGCGGAGCGCGGAGGCTACCACCGGTACCGTTTTGGGCAAGGCCAACCGGCCGTTGCGTGGATTGACCTCAATTACCGCGATCGCGTGCTCCGCGCTAAAGTGATTCAGTTTGGCGAAACCTTGATTCTCCAGCGGGTTAGCCAAGGTTGGGCACGTGAACAGCACGCCTACCTCGCTATAAAGCTTCCCCAGGGCACTCGGGTCGAGGTGCTCGATTCGCTCCACGTTCTGCTCAAGTTCGCAACGTCAAACGTGGAATTCGCCGTGGGATTTTCGGGCACTGGACCAGAAGGCGCCAGCAGCAACTTAGCCGCAACGCTAGCCGACGCACCCTCTTTTGACCGATGTGCTGCGCGCAGCAGGGCATCGTGGCAAGCCGAACTGGACCGAGCGCAGGTCGCAGGCGGAAGCGCCACCGACCGCCGCATTTACGCTACCGCACTCTACCACGCGTTCAGTGTGCCCAACCTGTGGAGCGACGCAGACGGCCGCTACCGCGGAATGGACGGCAAAATTCACCACGACACCGACCACCAGCACTACACGGTGTTTTCCCTCTGGGACACCTACCGCAGCGCACACCCTCTTTATGCACTAGTTCAACCTGAGCGAACCAATGACTTCATAGAAAGCATGTTAGACATGTTCGACCAATCGGGTCGTCTGCCCGTTTGGGAACTGGCAGGTAACGAAACCAACTGCATGATCGGCTACCACAGTGTGAGCGTGCTGGCGGATGCGCACGCCAAAGGCTACAGCGTGGACGGCGCCCGAATGCTCAACGCCATGGTCGCCACAGCGAACGCACCGGTCTTTGGGCTGCCTGCGTACACGACCAACGGCTACTTGAGCATTCAAGACGAGTCCGAAAGCGTTTCGAAAACGCTTGAATACAGCTACGACGACGCGACCATTGCATGGACGGCTCAACGCTTGGGTGACCTTGGCACCGCCGAAACGTTTTGGCGCCGAAGCCAAGGTTGGGTCAGTTTGCTGGATCCCGCCACCGGGTTGATGCGCCCGCGGGACAACGGCGATTTTATGGCGCGCTACGAGCCCCGCGAGGTGAACAACCACTTTACCGAGGCCAATGCTTGGCAGTACAGTTTTGCGCCCGTACACGACTTGAAGCGCTGGACCGGACTGCTTCGCGCCCAAGGCCGCAGCCTGGAAGGCCAGTTGGACGCGCTGTTTGCTGCGCCTTCGGCGACCGTTGGGCGGGACCAAGCCGACATCACGGGCTTGATCGGGCAGTATGCCCACGGCAACGAACCGTCGCACCACATTGCCTGGCTTTATTCCGCCACACCGCGCGCCGACAAAGGCCACAAGCGCATTCGCGAAATCCTGGCTACGATGTACAGCGACCGGCCTGACGGTTACCAAGGCAACGAAGATTGCGGGCAAATGTCGGCGTGGTACGTGATGAGCTCGTGGGGCATTTACCCCTTGGTTCCAGGTGAAGCGCGCTACGCGGTGGGGCCCATGCTTTGGGACCGGGTTGCACTGCGCGCCCAAGGGGTGCACACTGACCTTGTGCGTGCTGGCAACGGCCCCTATTTCAGCTCGTTGGGCTTGCCCACAGGGCAGGTTTCGCGCGGATTCCTTGACCACAGCGAGTTGCTGCAGTCTACGCGAATAAGCTTATACCACGCGGACTCCCCTTCTGCCCTAATTCCCTACGAAAACGCAGCACACGGACTGACCTCGGTGGTGCTTCCCGCGCCTCGAATTCAGGTTCCGCGCCGATTTGAGGGCACAACCACCGCCACGATTGACGGGACGATCCAAGCAGTCACTGAGAGCCAGAAACTCGAAGCGGGCGACGGCCTGACCCAGCACCGGTCGATCGCAGCGACCACGAAAAAACCGAACGCATGGACCGCCACGTTGGTACAGGGGGTGCCAAATCCCCAGTACCGACCGGGTGATGCAAGTTTAGTGGACGGCGTGTTCGGCGACGTAGACTGGCGCAAGGGCGAATGGACGGGCGTTCAGGGCGAAGACGTGGTGATCAACCTCGAGCACCCCAAAGCCATTACCGCGCGCCGTATTGAGGTAGAAGTAAGCCTGCTCAAGGACATCAAGTCGTGGATCGCCCTGCCAAAATCGGTCGAGCTTAGCCTAGTGTTTTCGAACGGGACGGTCGAAACGCAGCATATTTACTTCGAAGAGGCGCTCAGCGAGCAGCCCAGTGCCGTGGTTCGCAAAACCGCCAGGTGCACTGCGCCGAAGCACGCAAAGCTCCAATCGGTTCGCGTCAAGCTGGTGAACCCAGGCGTACTGCCCTCGTGGCATCCTGGCGCCGGCGGCGAAACCTTTGTTTTTGTGGATGAATTGACGGTTAACACAGTACGGTAATGCGCACGAACTTCGTTTGGTTGGCCCTGTTCATGGCCCTTCACGGGGCGTTGGACGCACAGCGCGCAGCCTTGCCGCCGGCAAACCAATTCTACCGCACCGACGTAGTGCCGCGCATCGACATTTCGATTCCGGCCGACAGCTTGGCAGCTATTTTGACGAACGTCACCAGCGACTACGAATACCATGCTCAGTTTGCGTTTACGGCTCCCGGATTTTCGGTAAGCGGCGTGGAAGTGGGAATCCGCCTGCGCGGCAACACCTCACGCTACAGCGGTAAAAAATCGTTTAAAATTTCGTTCAACAGCTTCACGCCGGGTGCGCGCTCCCAGGGCGTTAAAGACCTGAATTTAAACGGAGAACACAACGATCCGAGCATCATGAGGGCCCGAATTGCTTGGGAACTTGCACAGGATTTGGGGATTCCCGCTCCACGCGTGAACCACGTTCGGCTTTTTATTAACGGACAGCCGTTTGGGCTTTATGCCAACGTGGAACACCTCAACGACGACTACGTGGAGCACCGCTTCGCGCGGGAAGCGGGCAACCTGTACAAGTGCCTCTACCCTGCCGACTTAGCCAACCTTGGTACCAATCCCGCATCCTACAAACTTACGTCGGGCGGAAGGCGGGTTTACGAACTTGAAACCAACGAAGACGCCGACGACTACCGCGGGCTAGCTCAGTTCGTGACCGCACTGCACGCGACGACCGGAACGCAGTCGCTGTGTGCGCTGGACAGCATTTTTAACGTCAACGACTACCTCAAGTGGCTCGCTTGGGAACTCACGGTAGGCCACTGGGACAACCACTCGTTCAACAAAAACAACTTTTACCTCTACGAGGATCCGGCCAGTGGGCTGATGCATTTTTCGTCGTACGATCCCGACAATTCATTTGGCGTGGACTGGTTTAACATCAACTGGGCCACCCGGGGAATCACGCAGTTTGGAACCTACCCCCTCTACACGAAAATCAGCGCAAACCCCGAGGCCCAGCGCCGCCTCGGCTTGTTCCAGTCGGAGCTCGCTACCCTCGCGGGAGCCGCCGCGTGGCAGGCTCGCAACCAGTCCATTAGGGCACAGCTCGCGCCCTTCGTTGAAGAGGATGCCTACCGCAGCTTAGACTACGGCTACGATTCCTTGGATTTCTGGAACGCCCTGACGGTCGCTGCTGGAGCCCACGTGAAATTCGGAATCCATCCGTTTATGGCGACGCGCATCGCTACTTCGGCGAACCAAATTCCCCAGGGAAATGTGGAGCCCATCGTATTCCCTCCGCGGATGGTGGGTCACGGTGCCAGCGGCCGAATTCCGATTCAGGTCGAAGTTTGGGACGAAGCCACGCCGAGCGTAGTAGTTCACTACCAACCTACCGGCGGAAGCTGGCAAAGCCTGACCTTGTTTGACGACGGCGCGCACCACGACGAATGGCCTGGCGATCGACTTTATGGCGGACTCCTGGAGGGAGTCAGCAACGGATTTAGCTACTACGTCACGGCAACCGACGCGCAAGGCGCAGCCAACTCCGCGCCCTGCGCGCCGGGATTTTGGAACACCCACACCGGCCCAAACGTCGTGCTGAACGAGGTAAGCAGCGCCAACGCGAACGGCCCGACGGCGCCCAACGGCAACCGAGAAGACTGGATTGAGCTGGTCAACCCCGGCACCACCACGGCCAGCCTCAACGGACTCTACCTGAGCGACAGCCGAACGAACCTTGCTAAGGCGAACCTCAACGGCTACAGCATCCCGCCGGGCGGGCGGCTGCTGCTTTGGGCCTCTGGCAGCAGCAACTTCACCGGGGCGCTTCCCTTCAAACTGGACGCGAACGGCGAAGGCGTGTACCTCAGCCGGCAAATCGCCGGAGACTGGGTAGTGCTCGACGAGGTGCGCGTGCCGCCGCTCATGGACGACCAATCTTTTGGGCGCCGCCACGACTGGGCCTATACCTGGACCGTATTTGACCAGCACGCCAGTCCGAATGCCGCTAACTCGGGAAGCCTCGACCTTCCGGAGGCTGCCGGCGACGTCAGCGTGCTCGGTTACCCTAATCCGTTTACGGCGAACTTCACCCTGCGAAACCCGACTTCGCAGGTCATTGATTTTGAGGTCTTCAACAGCGTCGGGCAGCGACTGGGAAGCCTGAGCCTACCCCCCAACGGCGAAGCTACGTGGGTTGACCAAGGACCCTCAGGCATGCGCATATTCTATGCCAAGGGCCACGTCCTCAAAGCGTTTAAACGAGATTAACGAACGTGCGCCCTACGGCGACGCAGCACGTCGTACCGCAGCCAGACCGCCCAAGCGGCGTATGCCGACACTTTGTAGCCGACGTAGCCGTCTAGGATTCCGCCCCGAAGCACGTAGTGCTTCAGAAAACGCCAGGCCGGCTTGAGCACGGTGTGGTAGGGCGTAATCACCGGAGTGCGTGCATCGTAATCGCCAGCCTGCCATTCCGCGTAGCGGCGCAACTTGGCCTCCCAGGTCGGAAGGTCGATGAACGTATTGTGGTTGAGGCGGTGCGCAAAGCGCCCAATGGGCCCAGCCGCCGTGATTTCGGCGTGCACCTGCTTGGCCTCGTAGCGGCAACGGTCCCGGCGAAAGACGCGAATCACCTTGTCGCCCTGCCAACCCGAAAAGCGCACGCGGCGCCCCATAAAGTGGTTGGCTCGGTAAAGCCAGTAGCCGTCGTGAGGGTCGGGGTCGGCTGAGGCCTTCCATGCCGCAAGTTCCTCGCGCAGCTCCGTCGTCAGCCACTCGTCGGTGTCGAGCAGCAGAATCCATTCCTGGGAAGCCTGGGGTATAGCCCAGTTTTTTTGGGACGCGGAATTTTCGTAGTCGCGCTGCAGGATGCGCGCACCGTAGCGGGCGGCGACCTCAAGCGTTGCGTCGGTGGACCCCGAGTCCACCACCATCAGCTCGTCGTAGAGGCCGGTACATGACTCAATGCACCGAGGGAGTAACTCGGCTGCATTTACAGCGGGTATCAAAAGGGTGACCTGCTTCACGTGGCGCAAGGTAGCGCCCGCCGTAGGTTTGTAGCACCATGGACCGCCCCTACTTCACCCTTTCTGCGCCGTGCGAAGGACTGTGGAAGGACCGCGGTTCCAGCTTCCACGCTCGGGTGTTCCCCGCCGCGAGTCCAGAAGAAGTCCAAACCGCAGTGGCCGCGTGGACGGCGCTGCACCGCGGAGCGCGGCACCATGCCTGGGCCTACCGCATCCGCCAAAACGTCGAACTTGAGGAGCGCAGCCACGACGCCGGCGAACCCAGCCATTCCGCGGGAACCCCCATACTTCACGCCCTTCAATCGGCCGAACTGCAGGATTGCGGCGCCGTGGTCAGCCGCTACTTTGGAGGGGTTAAACTCGGAGTTGGCGGCTTAATTTCGGCCTACCGAGGTGCCGCAGACGACGCGCTCGCGCGCTGCGCCCGCTCGCTGGTGCACCCAGAACGCCAAGCCCTGCTGGAGCTGCCGTATGAGCTCCTCGGCCGAATGGAAGCCGACGCCCACGACGAGCGAATCCGCTGGTTGGACCGTGAGTTCACCGACACCGTGCGGTTGCGCGTTGCGGTGTGGATCGAAAGCTCGGCCCACTGGGAGCAGCACTGGACTGGATGCTACCCATTAAAATGGTCCTGGGTCAAAGATCAATAAACCGCTTCAGCGCCTCAGAAAAGGCGGGATGCTGTCCGCTCAAGTACGTGAGCTCCGCGGTTGGCAGTTCCAAGACGAGGGCGTCTTCGGTAAACACCACCTCCCAATGCTGGGATTCGTTCATGCGCAGCCCGCTAAGCGACAAAATAGTCGGCGCTTGAAGCAGCTCTTCGCGCTTTGGTTCGGAACGGAGCAAGAGTCCGCCCCGAGTCAGTACATATACAACCTCGCGAACCTCTTCATGGGGAAGGATGTCGAGGGCTTCGTAAACGCCAAGCCGAACGTGTGCCGCGAGCGCTATACGGTGATCCAGCGACAATACGTCAAAGGGAGGAACGCGCAGCAGCTCGTCGGCCATTCGCTGAACGGCAATGTCCAAAGTCATGGTTTAAGTGAATATAGGGCACTTAAAGATACGTGAATTTCACGAACCAAGTACCAGTGCCACAGCGAGACCTATGTAGAGTAAAAAGTAGAGTACGTAGTTGACGCGAAACGCTTCTCCAAAACGGAACTTGAAGGCCGACACATTCACGAGGACGTTGAAGTTGGTTAAAATACTGTGAAGGATTACGCCTCCCCACCACAACGCGGCGCCTGAAAGTGCCTGAGCCACTGAACTGAGTACAGATTGCTCAAGCATCAATCGCCACATCCTGCGGTCGCGCCAGGTGCCAGTCCGCGCTGTAGCAAACCACCCCAAAACGAGCACTAGTACACCCCACTCCGTCGTGATGACCGTCGGCCAAAATCCCCAATGGGCAATGGCTAACCCATACAAGGGAAAGTAGGTGCCCCAGATCAGGCCTACCAGGAACGGTAAATATTTTGCACGCCCGTGGAGCAGAGCCCATTCACCGCGGTCCCGAAGAAGTACGACAAGCTGCGCGGCGAGCAGCGTAGCAATGACAACTAACCGCAGTGGCGAAATCAACTCTCCCAAAGCCCAGCCCACGGCCACCGCTACCACAAGATGAATACTACCTCCAAAAAACACTAGTTGAGCAGGCATCGACCGAATACTCAACGAAAAGAGCAGAAGACCGAGGCCGCCCAGCATGCCAAGGCCGAGGAGCAAGAGCACGTCAAGGTTCCAGGCCGGGTAGCTTGCCGCAATACCTTCAGGCACCAGGATGGCCACGCCAAGGTGGACCCAAATCATGACCAAAAAGGACCGAAGGACCAAGAAGCGCTGCGGATAATGAAGCATTCCTTGTGCTCGCCAAAGGGTATTGGCCCGTCCAAATAACAGCAAACTCAGCGTTTCTGCAGCCACTGCTAGCGCAATCCATGCGCTTGGATTTAATTCAGGGTACATAAAGTGTACCTTTTGTAAGTTTGCAGCATGATGAGCAAAGGTACTGCCCCCTATCTCGACGCGCTGCGGTCCGACATCCAGCGAAGGTTTGGGCGCCAGGTGCGAACTAAAACGGATTGCCAGCAACTTGAAGACCAATTATATGAGGCCACAGGCCAGCTTGTTTCCTACAATACACTGCGTCGGTTTTTTGGGCTAGTACCCGGCGGCGAGCCACGTAAAGGGGTACTCGATATTTTGAGTGCGTACTGTGGATTTGCCGACTATTCCGCATTCCGTACCGACGTAGGCCGATTCACCTACTACTTCGACTGGACCCAAACGGTGGACAAAGAATCGTGGACAGAAGCCGAACGAGACGCCCTATTTGACCGAATACGGCACGAGGACTTTAACGCGCAGTCCATTTTTTTGTGGATTCTTTACAAAGTGACAACCGATGCACCCATTGCATCGTGGGCTTTTTGGCTCGATCATCCCATGTGGACTGAGGACCCACTTCGCAAGGCTCAGCTCGTGTTCTTCTCGAACACCTTAGCCGACGAGTTTCGCATGCGCTTGGATTCGGTGGAGGCTTGCCGAGAACTCCACCAAGATTCGGCTGCCTTTAGGTGGGTTACGCACTTTTTTGCGGACTACGAAACAATTCAAAAAGGATACATGGCCAATGTGCTGGACGTTATGGCTGACCGAATTGAGGTTCCGCTGTACTACCACGGAATGCGGGTAATGCAGCATTTTTTGGCCGGCACTTGGGACCAAATCCTGCCGCACGCCAAGGCTATCGTTCATGAGGGATTCGCACCAGACCTCTATCCAATACTTATCAGCCGCTACTTTCAAGCAAGGTTTTGGGCATACTTCCTCGAACACGGGGCCTGGGATCCGGCGTTGACCGAAGACTACATTTCGGTCTTTCAGAAAATCAATCCGGCGCACCACCACTTGCTCGGCATGGAATTTCTGCCCATCGTGTCTGTGATGGGATTCACCGCTCCAATTCAACGCATCATGGAGGTCCAGTCGATACATATCGACGTACGGAGTACTTGGTCTGCCGCCGTAGATGCCGATCTAAGTCGATTGGCCTTTTTGCTGGCCTTCGCGCGGACCGGGGACGGTGCTGCCTACCGTCTGCACCGAAGCGCATTAAAGTCCGACTTTTGGTACAAGGCCTACCGAAAATACCTGCAAGGTTTGTGCTACGCGGGTTCCGTATTAGTAGGGTCTCCTGAACCAGAATTCGAGGCCTCTTTTCGTCATTTCCCGGGATTGGGAAAGGCTATCGGGAATTAAAAAAGCCCCTTTCGGGGCTCATGGTTGGGTGTGAGGCCTGTTAGGAGGCAGACCAAAGGTGGTACATTGGTTGTACCTTTTTGGGTACGAAAAGGGTACACTTTAGGCCGGAAGTTGGTAAACCCATCCTTTTTCTCGCGGAGTCGCCACAATTTGTCCCCAGTGCAGCAGAACAGCTAGGCCATCTTCCACATTTCGAATGGGTGTTCCCGTTGTCTTAGCCAGACGGGATGCCGTTCGACCTTCGTGTTCGCTGAGGTGGGCCAGCAAGTCAAGGTGGGCTACCCTCGCCTCCGCTGCATCGCCATTTCGGAGTTTGATTTCTTCGAGCAGCACCCGGTTTGCCCGGAAGTTGGCCGCGCCGCGGCGAACGTACACCGACCACTCGTCGGAATCATCTTCTTGGGCAGCATGAGGCGCACGGTCGGAAACGGGCACCTCGACAACCAGTACTTCTTTATGTTCCCAGCGTTCCGCTCGAAGACGTACTACCACCTCTGGCCGGCAGTAGCGCTGGGCCGCCCCCTCGACCATGTAGGCTTCTTCTTCTGCACGGCATCCCGCTACCGAACCGTTGTCGCGAACGCCTACGATTAGGGTTCCGCCCGAAGTATTCGCAAAAGCCGCCAAGGTTCGGGCAATTTTACGCTGGCGGTCGATCCGCAATTTGAATTCTAGGATATCTGACTCAGCGCGCTGCATTGGACGAAGGTAAAACGTACCTTGAGGCTATGAAGTTCTGGAGTGATTTTCGCGAATTCGCCCTCAAGCGAAACGCACTTGACCTCGCCATTGGGGTCGTGCTGGGCGCAGCCTTTCAACGCATTGTAGACGTACTCGTCAACGAAATTTTAATGCCGCCTTTGGCTTGGCTTTCGGGCAACGTCGATACCGGCTCATGGTCGGTACACATTGGACCAGTTCCCTTTGGCATTGGCGCTTTAATCAACGCGGTCCTGCAGTTTAGCCTGATTGCGCTGGCCGTATTTTTGGTGGTGAACGCGTTGAACCGACTGCAGCTCCGCCAGGCCGAAAAGGATGCGAGCGAAGCGCACTCAGATCCCAGCATTGACCTTCTGACGGAAATTCGAGACCTACTGAAAAAAGATTCCAAAAAATGAGCAGTTCAACTCCAGCGAGCAGCGTAGACATTTTTAACGACGCACCGAAGCACGGCTACGAAGAGGCGGCAATCCAGGTAGACGCCAAAGCCTTCACCGACGTGGTCGAAAGCCGTCGGAGCGTGCGAATTTTCACGTCAGACCCGATTCCCGAAGAGGTAATGCGGGAATGCCTGAGGCTTGCCTTGCTCGCGCCGAATTCTAGCAACCTGCAAACCTGGGATTTTTACTGGGTTCGTACGCCCGAGAAGAAAGCAGAACTGGTAACGTTCTGCCTCAACCAACCCGCCGCAAGAACTGCCCAGGAACTCGTGGTGGCCGTGGCTCGGCCAGACCGCTGGCGCGAAACCAACGCCCTGATGCTGGCTAAGTTCGACGAAAGCCGCAAGGTTCGGCTCAAAGCCGCTTATCAGTACTACCGAAAAATTGTGCCTTTGGCCTACGACATGGGGCCATTCGGGGTATTTGGACCGTTTAAAACGCTATGGGTAAGCCTTGTGGGCTTGGTGAAACCCATTCCGCGCGGACCGTTCTCCCTGGCGGGAATGGCGACGTGGGCCCATAAGTCTACCGCGTTGGCATGCGAAAACCTAATGCTCGCACTGAGGGCTCACGGGTACGACAGCTGCCCGATGGAAGGCATGGACGGTGTCCGAATTAAGCGTATGCTCGGTCTTCCACGCGGCGCCCAAGTATGTATGGTTATCTCGGCTGGAAAGCGTGCTCCAGAAGGCGTGTATGGCCCGCGAGTGCGCTTTGACCGCGACCTCTTTGTGCACGAGGTCTAAGACCTCATTCTGGTGTGTTAGTGCGCTTTGGGACCTCCGCCGCGCACTTTGCCGCGAATGTTGAGCATTTCAACCCCGAGGGAGAAGCCCACCGCCATGTAGATGTAAGCTTTTGGTACGTGGTAGCCCGCGGCCTCGGCCACTAGCATAAAGCCAATCAAAATCAAGAATGCCAACGCCAGAATTTGGAGCGAAGGATGGCGCTCAATAATCTTGGACACCGGCGTACTGAACTGCAGCATCACGAACATGGCCACGACAATGGCCGCAATCATAATGGGAAGGTTGTCGGTCATGCCAATGGCCGTCAGAATAGAATCGAAGCTGAACACGATGTCGAGCAGCGCGATTTGCACAATAATTCCCGTAAAGCTCTTGGCCACGTTGGAATTTTGGCCATGCTGCGCCCCTCCTGCTTCGGTGATCTCGTAAATTTCTTTGGTCGACTTCCAAAGTAAAAAGATACCTCCTGCAAGCAGCACCAGGTCACGACCGCTCACCGGATGTTCTGCGATTCGGAACAGCTCCTGCTGAAAACCCATGATCCACGTAATCGAAAGAAGCATCACTACCCTAAAAACGAGCGCTAAGGCAATTCCGAGCGTGCGCGCTTTTTTGCGAATCTCTTCTGGCAACTTGTTGGTCAAGATGCTGATGAAAATGATGTTATCGATTCCGAGTACGACCTCTAAAAAGGCCAGGGTTAAAAAAGCAAGTACAAGTTCCACGGCGCAAAGGTATCAGTCAAGTACGGCAATTTGCGCTCGGCGCAGAATATCTCCTTCAAACCACTCCAGCCAGTAGACTCCAGCAGCTAGAAGGGGAAGTTCAAACGACGCATTCTGTAGTTGTTGGACGCCTAACGTTCGGCCATCTACCGCAAACAACCGAACGGCCTTGGGTGCACGTTCTAATGAACCAAGCCAAGACAGTCCGGCCCCAGACCGAACCGGGTTCGGGTACCATGCGCCACCTGAAGGCGATCCAAGATCATCGTCGCCCAGTTCGCGCAAGCTGTGGAAGACCGTGTCAGAGGTTCCGCACGAAGACAAGGCAATGAGCCGCACGGTGTACCCCAACTGGGCCACGGGGTACGTATGGTTAATAACCGGCCCGCCCGTACTGGTTGACCCGTCGCCCCAGAGCCACTGGTACTGCACCGCATTGGCGGTCGCTGTCGCATCAAATTCCACGGTCATTCCGCTGCCGTTGGACAGGAGCACTCGGAACGTAAAGTAGGCGGTCGGCTTGACACAGATGACGACGCTAAGCGTTTGGCTGTAGGTATTGCCGCAGTTGTCGGTGGCGGTGACGATAACGGAGTAGGTGCCACCTGCTGCATACGTGTGGCTGGGACTAGCGCCTGTTCCGGTGGTTCCGTCGCCAAAACTCCACGAAATTGACGTGAATTGCCCAGGGTCTGTTGGACCACTAAAGTTGACGATTAGGCCATTGGCACTGTGGCTTACCGTCCCTAAACCGCCGGTGCACACATTGATCGTTTGGATCAAGGTGTCCTTTTGCCCGCAGCCGTCGGTCACAATCAACGTGATCGGGTAGGCACCAAACGTGCTGAACGTGTGGCTCGCCGTAACGCCGGTACCGGTAGCTCCTGCACCAAAATCCCAGGCGTAACTAACAATACTCCCTACGGACGTAGCCGCACTGAAGTTGACCGTGAGTCCGGTCGCGGTGGTGGTCATCACCGCCGAAGGAGGCGGACAGGGATTACTGCAGTCTGCCGTGTCGGTGAACTTAATTCCCGTGGTCAAGTTGGGTCCACCCGTAGCTTCGATATGGGCCACAGCACCTGCAGCATTGCGGAAAATCCAACCGCATTCGTTGCTCCAGTTTCCCCGATTTACAAACCGAAGCTGCACCACGTCGTTGTCGCAAACCGGAATCACAAAAGACGCAGCCGTATCGGTGGCGCCTGGCAAGGTATAGGCCGTGGCTGTTCCGTTGATCACCACCTCAACCGAGTGGAACAAGGTACCTTGGGGGTTGGACCGCCAGCCATCGCCAAACGAATCACGCAGCTTGAGGTTGTAGACGCATCCATTCGGGCAGTTGAAGGTGCTGAACGAAGCTGGTCCAAACTTCGTCGAGGTGAGTCCGCCGGCACAGCTGTCAAAAACGTACACCTGGTAGCTCTGCCCCTGTGTCAAGCCCGTGAGCGTAAACGGATTACTTGTTGCCTTGACGAAGGTGCCGCTCCCCGGGGTGAATCCGACGGGGCCGTATTCCAAGGTAGCGTTCCCGTTGCCAGCGCTGCTGAAACTCACCGATGCCGTGGTGGCCGTGAGGGGAGTAACGTTCAGTGAAGTTCGTGGCGGACAAGGCGGAGCATTCTTTACCGAAAAGTCGTCAATGGCGATGTCGGCAAACTGCGACTGCCCTGTGGCGAGGGTGCGCGCTTGCAGCCGAATTCGAACCGTTTGGCCCATGTACCCCGCTAGCGAAACAACGCGTTCCAACCAAGCTGCCCCATGCTGCCCCGAGATGGAATCCACCACAGTAAAGGGCGAAAATGCAGAACCTGTCTGGACCGCTACCGTCAGCGAACTAATGGATTGGCCGTCCATGTGGTACCAAAACCTAAGTTCGGGCGCCGTGAGTCCGAGCAATAAAATTTGGGGCGACACCAGGTTCGCGGTACGGGGGCCCGTCGAGATGCTGGACTCCGTGTAGACGTACTTGCCTAAGCCCGTGGTGTGGTCGTTGTCGGGCCCCGTGTTGGGGGTAGACGTAGCTCCTTGTCCGCCACCCCAGTGAAACATAGCGGGTGCCGGTGAACTCGTCGGCGTGCGCGTCCAGCAAGGTCCAATCGTCGAATTTTGGTTCCAGAAGGTGCCGCTCGGCGGTCCAGGATTGAAACCAACCTCGAAATTCTCTACGTAGGGAGCCGCTACTACCCCACACAACGTGATCAGTGTATCAATGGTACTCCAGGCGCTTTGCAAGGTGGTGCTGCAGACTTTGCGCACCGACACGGCGTAGACCGTACCCGCACTCAGGCCGGTCAGCATAAATGGATTCGTAGTAGCCACCACGGTGGTGCCGCTGAACGGAACTTGACCAAGCGGTCCGTAGCGCACCTCGTACGTCCCTGGGCCAGTCGGATTCCAGGTCATCGTGCCGGTAGATTGCGTGGTCGTCGTTACCGTGAGGCCCGTTGGTTTAGGGCAAACGGGCGGATTGTCGATGGACACGTCGTCAATTGCCACGTCGACCTGGTTTTGGTTGCTTGGCGAGCGGTACGCATACCACCTCACTTGAACCGTATCGGGCAGAAAGCTCGATAACGAAATAACTGCTTCGCTCCAAGGAGCCGTGGACGAACTCGTTTGCTGGGTATTTCCCCATACGCGCGTCTCGGTATTGTTGCGGAAGATTTTTACCACGAAGCTGTCGATTTGTGCGCCGAATTGGTGGTAGTAAAACCGAAGCTCGGGATTCAGCAGTCCCGCCAAAATCACGTTAGGACTGTGGAGTACCGCGACCCCAGAGCCTGTTTGGGCCTCGCCGTGCATGTACTTACCTGAACCGGTAGTGTGGTCTGAACTTGGTCCCGTTCCGATGTTGGTCAACGCCGTCGGCGTCGGACCGCTGTTTGGACGCCACCAGTACAGTGCGCCCGACGGACGCGACCAGCATGTATCAATCGCTCCATAGGCCCAATGCGCGGCGGGGACTACCCAGTTGGCGTCTTCAAAATCCTCCATCCACGGCGCGGGAACCGGACCGCAATCGGTCATCGCCTTGGCGGAACCAGACCACCCCGACACGTCGTTCGCTGCGCAGCTGTCCTTTACACGGAATTCATAGGTCGTAGACGGCGAAAGGCCCGTAATAATAAACGGATTGGACGTTGCGTTCAGTTTGGTTCCCGACGCGGGCAGAAAACCGGGTGCGCCGTAGGTAACTCGCCAAGACGTTGCACCGCCCGTGGTCCACGAAAGCTGAATCGAGCTAGCGCTCAGGCGCGTAGCCACCAAACCTGTCGGAGCGGGACAGGTTACGAGTTGGGCAACCGACACGTCGTCAATGGCAAGGTCGCCAAACTGGTTGTTGCCACCCCCACCTGGGCCTGGACCACCTCCACCAGCCGGTTTGGTCATTTCAAAGCGAAGTTCAATCGTGTCGTTAATCGCCGAAGCCGGTAGCGTCACTGCGACGCGCTGCCAAACATCTCCAAGATTGCCATTAGACCCGGTATAGATTGGGGTGGAATTCCAGGTTGTGGTGCCGTAGGGGCGCAGGTACACCTTGAGAAGGCCCATCGTGGCGCCGTACTGGTGCTTCCAAAAAATCAATTCCGGTTGCGTCAAACCTACCGTGCTGACCGGCGGGGTAACGAGGTTGGCTACCGCACCGCCCGTGCCGCCGCTCGCCTCGACGTAGAGGTAGCCGCCACTGCCTGTGGTGTGGTCTGCCGACGGGCCAGTGGCCCCGCCTTGAGCTCGCGTATGGGTCGCCCCGACTCCCCCGCCCCACCAGTAGGCGGAGGTTGGCGGAACTCCCCCTGTTGCGTTTGGAGTGCGCGTCCAGCCTGAAGGAATGGTCGATCCGGCGTTAAAATTGGGCGTACCCTGCGCGACTCCATTAAACGCCTCAGACCACGGCGCCAGCAGCACTTGGGCGTGCAGGACCGACTGCGTGCCCAATATGGCCACGAACCACGTCAGGTGCCTCGCAAGAAACTTCATTTTCATCGGCCGAAAGTTACCTTAATTCCAACCATTTACTGCGCACAATTCGCGACTTTTGTGGGATGATTCGTCCCGACGTCCTGCGAGCCGCACAAAACGAATTGGAGCGCAAAGGTCCGCGCGCTACATGGCCGCTGTATTGGGCAAAATTCCGGTTGCTGGCTGCAGAAAAAGACTGGTTGGTGCACTACGACGCGTACGTGGCGAAGTGGCCCATACTAATGGCGGATCTTGGTTTTGCCCCTCCGCCGAGTGCGAATGCCGAACAGGCAAGCTCTCAGGCAACCGCACTTTGGCGCGGACGATGGATTCGCGCCCACACCGACGCATCCAAAGAAGGCCAGATCGCTCGTCGGGCCCTTGACCTGACTGGCGGCAGCGGCATTGACAGCTGGGGATTCGAGCAAGCGGGGTTTAGCGTCACCGCCGTAGAACCCGACGCCCACCTCGTCGAGCTGCTTCGGTGGAACGGCCAGCGTTCGGGCCGCACCGTGATTAGCGGGAGCGCTGAAAACCAATCTTTTGAACACGATGCCTTTGATTGGGTTTTTGTTGACCCTTCGCGCCGAGGAGCAACAGGCCGCGTGGCGTTGAGCGACCTAGGGCAGCCCGACCCCAAGATTCACCTTAGCACCTGGCAGCACTGGGGGCTACAGGTCGCGCTTAAGCTTTCACCCATGCTCGATGCCAACGAGGTTGCGCGCTGGTTTCCCGAAGCCGAAGAACTCTGCTACGTCAGCATTCGCCGAGAAGTCAAGGAGCTGGTGGTACGGATTCCTCGACAAAAAAAGCAGGAAGCACAGGTCGTCGCCGTCAGCATCGACGAAGATGGCTTCGAACTCCTGCGCTGGACCACCGAGCGCAGTGCGCTACCAACCCGCGCCCACGAAGTTCAGAGCTACCTTTTTGACCCCGATCCGGCCTTAGCCGCTTCGGGCGGGGCAGCCTCCTGGGCGGCGGCCCTCGGTCTCCAAAGCCTCCACCCCGACAGCCGTCTTTACACCTCCGAGGTTCGGCACGAGCTTCCCGGTTGCCGCGTGTTCCGGGTAGACTCCATCCACGCTGTTCCTCCAAGCGACCTTGAGTCGGCCAGTGTGGTTGCGCGGGCATTCCCCGAGCGGGCGGATGTGCTTCGCAGGAGGCTGCGCCTTGCTGAAGATTCGGAACGCTTTTTGTTCGCTACTCGATTGGCCGGAAGCCCAGCGCACGTCTACCTCGTAGCTACGCGTTTGGCCTGAGCTTTTAACCTAACTTGTCTCCGTGCGCAGCCTCTTATTCGCAACCTTACTCATCATCGCGGTAGCAGCATATGGTCAGCCGGTGATCGTGCCCAATTTTGGGCAGTGGAATGGTGCGTTTCGCGCTAAAACGGCCTTGGCAGACGGCGCGGTTTTTTGGGAGGACCATGGATACCGAATTCGGATCGTACATCCCAAGCACCGTGGAGGCGCGGCTACCAATCCACACTACCCCACGACCAAGTGGCCCGAATCCTGGCCTGACGCCCATGCGGTCTTCGTCGAATTTTTAGGCGCACAACCCTTTGCTCGATCAGCGGGATTCGATCCCACACCGAGTCCGCGCCACTACCTCATGGGTGACGATGCGCAGCGCTGGATTACCAACGTTCCTGAGTTTAACGACTGGCGCACTACCAACGTCTACCCCGGAATTGATTTTGTCGTGCACGCCCACCAAGGGCTAAAATCCGAATGGCGAGTGGCGCCCAAAGCCGATCCTTCACAAATTCGCTTAAGCATTCGCGGTACCCGCCCTGAGGTAGATGCAGAGGGCGCACTTCGACTCTCCACCCCCATGGGAACGTGGATTGAAGACCGCCCCGTGGCATTTACCCTGGGCAAGTCGGGGAAAACGCCTGTTTCGGCCGCGTACCGAATTTTGGACGATACCGTGGTGGTATTCGACCTTGGGCCCTACCGACGCAGCGACACGTTGGTCATTGACCCCAACCTCGTTTTTTCGAGCTTTTCAGGCTCAACAGCCGACAACTGGGGCTATACGGCTACCTACGACAACCAAGAAAATCTGTACGGAGGCGGGATCGTTTTTGACGTGGGCTACCCCACATCGCCGGGGGCATTCGACGCGAGCTATAACGACCCAAGTTCAGGATTTTCAACCATGGACATTGGTTTGACAAAGTTCAGTGCGAATGGATCTCAACGCATTTATTCCACCTACATCGGCGGCGACGGGCCGGACCAGCCCCACTCAATGATGGTAAATTCCGCTGGTGAACTCGTCATTATGGGCACCACTGGGTCGAGTGATTTTCCCGTCACGGCAGGCGCCTACGATGTTTCGTTCAACGGTGGTCCACCGGCCAACGGGTCCACCGGTTCGCCACTGTCGTTCAACTTTGACGACGGAGTTGACCTTTTCGTCCTCAAAGTCAACGCTAACGGCACGAACCTTAATGCCTCCACGTTTGTGGGAACCACGGCCAACGAAGGTTTGAACCTTGGCATTGCGCTCAACTACGGAGACGCCATGCGTGGTGAAGTCGTTGTTGACGACATGGATCAGGTCTTTGTAGTTAGTTCAACTCAAGGTTCCACTTTTCCTGGAGCTACGGGTACCAATTCGAGCACAGATGCAGTGGCGTTCTCGATGAACGCGTCGCTAACCGCGGTGCGCTGGGCCACCCTTCTCGGAGGTAGCAACCACGAGTCGGGGTACGGAATCAAAACCGACGCGAACGGAAAAGTCTTTGTAACAGGCGGAACGCGATCCACCAATTTTCCGGGCACAACGGGCGGTCTTCACGCCACTGCACGTGGGGGTGTAGACGGCTGGATTGCGCGCCTTAGCAGCACAGGGGTTCTTGAAAAGGCTACCTACCTTGGTACATCGGGCAACGACCAGTCCTTCCTACTCGACTTAGATAAGTACGGAGCCGTCTATGTATTTGGTCAAAGTTTGGGCATTTATCCCCAAACTTCCGGAACCTGGGGTACACCTAACGGAAGCCAGTTCATCCACAAGCTCAACTCCGACTTAACGCAAACGCTTTTCTCTACTCGTTTTGGATCTTCAAACAGTATTGTGAATATCGTCCCGAGCGCATTCAATGTAGACGACTGCCTCAATATTCTTCTTTCGGGCTGGGGAGGCGGCGTAAACGGTGGCGGACTCGGGGGCACCACCGCAGGACTTCCCGTCTCGAGCAACGCACTTCGCCCTACTACGGACGGAAGTGACTTTTACTTCATGGTCCTTTCCCGGAACGCCCAAAGCTTGTCCTATGCAACATTTTTCGGAGGTACTTCGAGTGAACATGTCGACGGCGGAACATCCCGATTTTCGCCACGAGGCAACATTTTTCAAGCTGTTTGTGCCGCGTGCGGAGGGCAGAGTTTTCCTACTACACCGGGCGTGGTTGGCCCTACCCGCAATTCCAGTAACTGCAACCTTGGCGTAATAAAAATTGACTTCGAAACCAGCGTCACTGCCGATGCGAGCATTGATTTTGAGGCCGACGTCGACACGCTTTGCGACGAATTGGTTGTGACCTTCACGAACGGATCGGTGAACGCCAACAAGTTTGTTTGGGACTTTGGCAATGGACAAACTTCGTCTGCATTTCAACCCACCGTTAGGTTTTCAAAAGGCACGTACCGAATTCGCTTGACCGCAATTGATACCATTTGCGACATCCAAGACACCACATCGCTGGTGATCACGCACGATAAAGGAATCTTCCCCGAAGCGAGCTTTGAGCACCGGTTTAAAGCGTGCGACCGAACATTTGAGGTGGTCGCATGGAGCACGAGCACCGACGCACAGCAATCGACTTGGACGTTTAATGGCGCCTCGACGAGAACAGGGGACACTGTGGTCCATCGCTTTAATTCGCCCGGAACCCACATCATTCGGTTGGTCGTGCGCGACACCGTGTGTGGAACTACCGACACCGCGTTCGCGTCGGTGTTTTTTGATCCGGACCTCCCCGCCCCCGACGTCAAGGTTGCGCCCGACAGCTGCAAGGACGGCCGAATTCGCGTCAACGTGACCTATACCTTGGACAGCATTGACTACCAGTTCCGTTGGACCTTCCCCAACGGGGTGGTCGACACGGGGCGTGTAACCACCTACCGGGTTCCAACTTCAGGGAACTACACCGTGAAGCTTGAACTCATTGACACGGTCTGTAATGCGGTCTACCCTTATGAATTCACGTCGGCCATCCTGCGCTACGACCAGCGAATTTGGATTCCCAATACGTTCACGCCCAACGGCGACGGCCGAAACGAGTTGCTTGTGCTCGGAGGCAATAATTGCTATGAAAACGACCACTTTACCATCCTCAACAGTTTTGGAAACGTGGTGTTTGAAACCGACCAGCCGTTTGACGTGTTCTGGGACGGAACCCTCAACGGGAAACCAGCCCAACAGGACACCTACGTGTACCGGTTTGAGACCGAAGACGGACCGATCTACGGCACCGTCAACTTGATTCGCTAGTCTAGCTTCGGCAGGTTTTGAAGCGCGTGTACCAAGGCGTCAATTTCGCCAAGGGTCGTCATGCGTGAAAAACTGATGCGGGTTCCACCGGGTGACTTTATTCCCCCAAGTACGTGCGATCCGCCCACGGATCCGCTGCTGCAGGCACTCCCGCCAGAAACACAGAACCCTTGTAGGTCGAGCTGAAAGTTGAGCATTCCGCCCTCGTGGAGTTCCGGCACATAGAAATTAAGTACCGTAAATAAACTCTTATCAAGGTCTGCTGAGCGACCGTTAAAGCAAATGGTTGGAAACGCCTTGCGGAGCGCGTCAATAGCATAGGTTTTCACACGAGTCATGTGGGCGGCGTCAGCATCTAAATGAGCCACTGCGGCCGAAAAAGCGGCACCAAGGCCAGCAATTCCTACTACGTTTTCAGTGCCTGCTCGATGACCTCGTTCCTGGGCTCCGCCCCGAATAAAAGGCTGAACGCCAGTACCCTGCTTTATGTAAGCGAACCCTATCCCTTTTGGGCCGTGAAACTTGTGGGCACTGCAGGCCGCAAATTCCAATGGAGTTGCGCCAAAATCTAGTTTTAGGTGAGCCATAGTTTGCACGGTATCGCTGTGAAGCAATGCTCCGTGGGCGCGGGTCATGGACGACAGTCGGGCTAGGTCCACCAAGTTGCCAATTTCGTTGTTCGCGTGCATGAGGCTCACCAGGGCTTTTCGGCTAGACGCAGCGTCGGCCGAAAGCGCGGCCTCAAGCCAATCAAGGTCGTGGTCGCCATGCTCGTTAAACGGAATGGCCACGCACTCCAACTTGCCTTCAAGGGCCTCGACCATGTGAGTAACAGCATGGTGCTCCAACTCACTATGATACAATTTTTTAACACCTAAAAATTCAACGCTTGATTTAAGCGCCCAGTTGTCCGCCTCGGTTCCACCCGAGGTAAAGATCACTTCGGCCGGGAGGCAGTTTAACGCCGCTGCGATTTCCTTGCGAACGCGTTCGACAAGCGCTTTAGCTTTTCGGCCTTCGGCATGGGTTGAACTTGGATTTCCATAGAGTTCGAGTGCGGCGATCATGGCTTCCTTGGCTTCAGGGCAAAGGGGAGTCGTAGCAGCGTTGTCGAGGTAGATGCTCATCGATAGGGTCGTTTATAGGGTCGCCAATTTAGTCACGAATTCAGCGGCGAGCGCTTCTGCTTCAACAGGCGTTGGGGCCTCGGTGTAGATGCGCACGATGGGCTCGGTGTTGCTCTTGCGCAGGTGCACCCAACGATCAGCAAAGTCAATTTTGACTCCGTCAATGGTCGATGGACTCAGGTGAGCGTGGGCCGCGGCAACCCGTGACAGCAACGCGTCGGTGTCAACCCCCGGCTGCAGGTCGATTTTCTCCTTGGCCATGGCGTAGTTCGGGTAGGTTGCACGGAGGGCGGAACAGGTTCCGCCCGTCTTCGCCAAATAGGTCAGGAACAGGGCAACCCCAACGAGTGCGTCGCGGCCGTAGTGCAGTTCGGGGAGAATAATTCCGCCGTTGCCTTCGCCGCCCAGCACGGCGTGCTTCGCCTTCATTTCGGTGACGACGTGCACCTCGCCCACGGCCGATGCCGAATACGTCGAAGCGTGGCGGCTGGCAATGTCGCGAAGGGCACGGCTCGAACTCAAGTTGCTGACCACATGGCCCGGACGGTGCTGCAGCAGGTAGTCGGCCACCGCAACAAGCGTGTACTCTTCACCAAATAGCTCGCCGTCTTCGCTGACAAAGACCAATCGGTCGACGTCGGGATCGACCACGATGCCCAGGTCGCAGCGGGTTTCGGGCACGAGCGCACAGATTTCGTCGAGGTGCTTGCGCAGCGGTTCGGGGTTGTGTGGGAAAAGTCCGGTGGGCTCACAGTACAGCCCTTCAATGCGCTGCACGCCCAACGCCTCGAGAAGCATCGGAATGGCGATTCCTCCCGTAGACGCAACGGCGTCTACCGCCACGGCAAAACCGCGGGCGCGAATGGCTTCAACGTCGACCAAATCAAGGTTGAGAATGGCCTGAATGTGGCGCTCGATGCCGTCGGTAACGGCGATGCGTCGGCCGAGGTCGGCAATCGGGGCAAATTCAAACGTGCCTGCAGCACGAGCAGCGAGGATTTTGGCTCCGTCCTCCGCACTTAAAAACTCGCCGCGGGCGTTGAGCAGCTTGAGGGCATTCCATTCGCCCGGATTGTGGGAGGCCGTGAGGATGATTCCGCCGTCGCAGCCCTCCCAAGGCACCATCATTTCAACGGTCGGCGTGGTCGACAAGCCCAGATCGAGCACGTCAATGCCCTGAAAACGAAGGGTAGAAACCACGAGGTCGCTTAGCGCCTCGCCTGAAACGCGGGCATCTCGACCGAGCGCAACGCGCAGCCTGCGGTCACCGCCAGACTGGCTGCGCAGCCACTGCCCGTAGGCACTAGCGAAGGCTACCGCGTCAACGGGAGTTAAATTCGTTCCCACGGAGCCACCGACGGTTCCGCGAATTCCTGATACCGATGCAATAAGTGCCATGGCGAGGTTTTTGGTCTAGTGCAAAGGTAGAACCGGCGCAGGCCGGATTCCGAGTCGGTGAATAACACAGTGAATAACGCGTGAAATCGGTGAGGAATTCCGAACGAAATTTGCCTAGGTTTACTCAACTTGATGTACGACAGCGATTCCGACCCCCTTATTGAACGTTTTGAGCAAGCGCTGCGCGAAGACGCGCCGCTGTTTTTTGACGTAGAAGAGTTTGAAGAAATCGCAGACTACTACCTCGAAACCGGCCAACTTCAGCGCGCCCGCAAGGCGATTGATATGGGCGGCGCTCAGCACCCGTACGCCACGGTGTTTGCGGCCAAAATGGCGCGATACTTGGTCCAGGCCTCGCAACTCGAGGAGGCTGAGGAAGCCATTCAGCGCGCCGAAGGGCTCAGCCCCAACCACCCCGACATTGAATGGGCACGCGGCATGCTGCTGATTCGCCAAGGGCGCACTCAGGACGCCATTCTTTCGCTGCGCAAGGCGATTCAAAACTCTGACGATCCTTTTCCGATTCAAGGAACCCTGGCCTCGATGTATTCCGGAGCAGGCATGTTCAGCCATGCGATCCGCACCTTGAAAGCCATGCTCCAAGAAGAACCCGAGGATGCGCACCTACTCTACTTGCTCGCCATCAATTTTGACATGGCGAACCGAGACGACAAAGCGGTTTCGTTCTTTGAAACCTACCTCAACGACTACCCCTACTCTGAAACGGCCTGGTACCATTTAGGCGTGGCTCAGTTTCGGCAGGGCCAGCACGAAGCAGCGAAGCGCAGCCTGGGCTTTGCCATCACCATCGACGAGAACTTCAGTGCCGCCTTGTTTGACCTGGGCCGACTCCACGAGGACTTGGAGGAATTCGAAGAGGGTTTAAGCTGCTACCGCCAGTCTATGGCTTCCAGTGAGCGCAACGGCTACACGCTCTACCGCGCCGGCGTTTGCCTTCAGTCGCTGGACCGTAACGCAGAAGCCATGCGCGCCTTCCAAGACGCCGTAGATCTGGACGAGGAACTTGACGAGGCGTGGATTGAACTCGCAGTCCTCCACGGCGAGGCGGGCAATGCCCTCAAAGGCGTGCAGCACGCTCAAAAAGCGATTTCGCTGGACCCCGACAACCCCGACTACCACATGGTCGCTCACGACCTGTTCTTACAGCTCGGACTTCAGCGCGAAGCGGCAAAAAGCCTGCAGCTCATCCTGCACGCCCTGCGCGTTGAAAACCCAAAGGGCCTACTGGAGTACGCCGGGATTTTAGTGGAAATGAACCACGTAGATTCTGCGGTCACCATTTTAGAGGCCGGAGTGCAGCGCTATGCCGACGATCCCATGATGTGGGCCGTATACTTTGGCTTTTTGTGGAACCTTGCCGCAGACCTTCCCGCCGCACACAACGGCATCCAGCAGTCGTGGATTCGATTTGGGGCTGCGTTCCAAGACGCGCTGCTCGAACTCTACCCAGAGGCCAATTCCGACCCGGTGATTGCGCTCATTTGGACGCAACCCAGCGCCTAACTTCGCCGCCATGAATCCCGTACTCACTTTTCTGAAGGGCATCGCTATGGGCGCTGCCGACGTCGTTCCTGGTGTTTCTGGTGGCACCATTGCCTACCTCACCGGAATTTACCAGCGACTGCTTGACGCCATCCACGCCGCCGGTGGATCGATGTGGGTTGCACTTCGCCGCGAGGGCCTCTCCGCCGCGTGGAAGGCCGTTGACGGGTGGTTTCTGGTTGCCCTGCTTAGTGGAATCGGTGTGTCCATTTTAAGCCTTTCTAAGCTAGTGCTGTGGGGTCTTGACACGCACCCCACCGTGGTGTGGAGCTTCTTCTTCGGGCTCATTGTAGCGAGCTTGAAGATGCTGTTTCGCGACGTGCGCGGTGCTTGGCTCGTCTTTGCCCTCGGAATCGTACTCGGATTTGTGCTTTCGTCAATGCCCGCCGGCCACGTTGCGCTCACGCCCGCGTTCACGTTTGTCGCCGGATTTTTAGCCATTTGCGCAATGATTTTACCCGGGATCTCGGGGTCGTTCATCTTGGTGCTCTTGGGCGCATACGAACCCATTTTAAACGCCTTGCACGAACGCGAACTGACCACCGTGGGTATTTTTATCGTGGGCTGCGTGCTCGGATTGCTTACGTTCGGACGCTTGCTTCGCTGGCTCTTTCACCGATTCGAGCAAGCCACGGTGTCGCTGATGACGGGCTTCATTGTGGGTTCGCTCGTCAAGGTTTGGCCGTTCCGAAGTACCTGGCAAGGTTGGGAAATTCCCGTTTCTCCTTCGGCATGGCAGGCCGAAACCGGACTGCCGATCGCCTGGGGCGCCATCACCCTAGCGGCATTGGCGGGAGCGGTGCTCGTGCTCGGCTTGGACCGCTGGGCGCAATCGCGCCAAGATTCAAAGTAAGCTATGCCGCGCTTCGGACTGCTCCGGGTCGCAGGACCGCCCTCTCGGTCTCCGGAACTCTACCGCGCTCTATGGAAGGGGCATTCCCTTGAACGGGAGCTGACTTACGACGTGCTTGAAGTCGCCCCGCGCGAGGACTGGGGACCCTGGCTTCGCCAAGCCCAGGTCGACGGCTACAGTGGGTTTAACGCGACGATACCCCATAAAATCGATGTATGGCGGAGTATTCCGATGCGAACGCCCACCGCCGAGGCCGTCGGCGCCACCAACTGCATCGCGAGAACGGCCGACGGCTGGGTCTGCCACAACACCGACGCCGACGGATTCTGGTACGCCTGGGAATCCGCCTGGAACGGGTACCGCCCTCGCTACCAGCGGGCATGGCTGATCGGCAACGGCGGAGCGGCCCGAGCGATAGCCCACGCGCTGCGAGTACGAGGTTTTGACGTGCTGGTTTTTGCACGTAACCCCCGCCCTGATTTTTTTGACTTGGCACAGCTTCCGTTCGAAGCGACTGCCGGTGCAGCCCGTCCCGACCTGGTCGTCAACGCCACGTCGTTAGGCCATGGAAGCCAGCAAATGCTGGCTCCGCCCGTCGTTTGGCCCGACATGCGCGGCGCTTGGGCCGTCGATGCCGTCTATGGACCTGAGGCTACGCCATTCCAACGTCAGGCTGCTCAGGCGGGCGCTTCGGTCATGGACGGAATGCCAATGTTGCGCATGCAGGCAAAAAAAGCGTGGGAGTATTGGGTAGAAGTGCTCGGAATACCCGACTTTTGAGGCCCAATTCAACTCTTTATGCCATCCGCTATGATGGAACACGACCAAAATCCCCAAGAAGGGAGTGCGCACGAAGTACCCAGCCAGGATCTCGAGGCCACAACCCTAGAGACCGCAAACGCTGAAACGCCCGCCGTTGCGACCGAAGACGAATCCGTTACGGCCGATGTACCCGTGGAGGGTATTGAATCCATAAACGATTCCAACGAAGAGGCAGCGACCGAACCCGTTGCTTCGATGGATGAACCCGCGAGCGACGTTGCGACGGAGTCCACGAGCGACGAGTCCGACGACCACACCGAAGAAGAGCGTGAGGCCCACGAAGACCACTCAGCCGACTACAGCGAGCTAAGCGACGAAGAACTGCTCGCAGAGGCTGCGCGCGTGCTGCGCGAGGTCCCAATTGCAGACGCCCGCGTGCCAATGCTTGCGCTGCGCAACACCCTGCTACCCCGACTAGACGAAGAGCGTCAGGCTGCATTGGATGCGTTTGTCGTCGGGGGTGGAAACGCCATCGACTTCCACTACGAACAGAAGTCACGCGAGAAATTCTACGAAACCTACAACGAGTTCAAGAAGCGCCGCGGTGCGTGGAAGGCCGAGCAAGAGCGCGCCCTCGCCGTGAACCTTGACGTAAAAAAGGCGATTGTGGACGAGCTCAAGAAGTTGGCCGAGAGCGAAGATTTGCCGACCCGAGCAACGTACAACCAGTTTAAGAAGATTTTTGATCGCTGGAAGGAAGTTGGCCCAGTGCCCGCTGAGGACGCACGGGATCTGAACGCAACGTTTCGCTTTTTGGTAGATCGCTTTTACGACAACCTGCGCCTAAGCCAAGAGCTGCGCGAGCTGGACTACAAAGTCAACAAAGAGGCGAAGGAATTATTGATCCGCGCGGTTGCCGAGTTGTCGGTAAAAGATTGGTCGGCTAGCGTAGGCGCTGAGCTTCAGCGCATCCACACGGCATGGAAGGAAATCGGACCGGTGTCGCTCGAAGACAAAGAGCCGCTCTGGGAGCAGTTCAAGGCTGCCTCCTCGGTGCTTCACGAGAAGCGCCGCGTGAAGTTTGAAGAGCAAAAAGCACAAAATTCCGTTCGCATTGAGGCGAAATTGGCGAAGGTGGCTGAAGCGGAAGCCTTGCGCGAGCGCGCGCCCAAGAGCCACCAGGCATGGCAAAACGTGACCGAGAAGCTGAACGAACTCCGCGCCGAATTAGGTAAGATTGGACGCACGTTCGGTAACCAAAGCGACGAACTTTGGGGCCGATTTAAGGCAGTGGAACGCTGGGCCTACAAAGAGCGCAACGTGTTTTACCGCGAACGCAAGAAGAACCTAAAGTCAGCCCTTGACGTGAAGCTCGCCATCGTAGAGAAAGCCGAAGCTCTGGCGCAGCGCACCGACTTTGGCGCCGCGGCCAAGGAGATGAAGCAGCTGCAGCAAGAATGGAAAGATTCGGGCTTTGCGCCCAAAAAGCAGACCGACGAGCTTTGGGCTCGCTTTCGTGCCGCAGGCAACGCCTTCTTTGACGGAATGCGCGGCGCACAAGGCGAAGAACGCGCAGTGCGCCAAGTTGCCTTTAAAAAGGCCCAAGGAATGCAGTCTGCCCGTCAAACGGTGGAATTAGCGCGCCGCAAGCTGGCTCAAATGGAAAACAACATGGGATTCTTCCAGTTTGCGAAGCCCGACAGCCCCATCGTGCAAGACGCCCTCAACAAGGTCGACCAAGCCCGACGCGAGCTGGAGGCTGCTGAGAAAGCGTTCCGTGCGTACCAGCAAGCAGAGCGTGCGAAAACGGCCGACAGCCTCGCGCCGTCGACGGAATCCCCTGCCGCTCAAGACCAGCCCGCAGCCGAAGGCAGCGAAAACGCGTAATTCATGGAAGGCCGTCCGCACAACCACGGCGGCAAGATCCTGAACGAGCTCGGGTTAGCGTCGCCAGGATCCGGCGGTGGATTTCAGCTGTCCAGTGAATTCCGCCCTACCGGAGACCAACCGGCCGCGATTGACGCGCTGGCACGAGGGGTACTGAACGGCGAACGCGCTCAAACCCTTTTGGGGGTAACGGGATCGGGCAAAACCTTCAGTGTGGCCAACGTGATTGAGCGGGTTCAGCGCCCCACCTTGGTGCTTTCCCACAACAAAACCTTGGCCGCGCAGCTTTACCAAGAGTTTAAGTCGTTTTTTCCGAACAACGCCGTAGAGTACTTCGTCAGCTACTACGACTACTACCAGCCTGAGGCCTACATTCCGGCCTCAGGAACCTACATCGAGAAGGATTTAAGCATCAACGACGAGATCGAAAAGCTCAGGCTGTCGACCACCTCGTCGTTGCTGAGCGGACGCCGCGATGTGCTGGTCATTGCCTCGGTGAGTTGCTTGTACGGCATGGGCAACCCCGAAGCCTTCAAAAGCCAGCAGGTTCAAGTTGCGGCTGGACAGAAAATAAGCCGGCAAAAATTCTTGCATGCCTTGGTTCAGGGGCTATACAGCCGAACAGAGGGTGAATTCAAGCGCGGAACCTTTCGCGTCAAGGGCGACACCGTAGACGTCTTCCCTGCCTACGGCGACATTTTTTATCGGGTGCTGTTTTGGGGCGACGAAATCGAACGCATTGAGCAATGGGACCCCGTAGCGAACGAACGGCAGGCGGCCATGGAGCAGCTTCGCATTTTTCCCGCCAATTTGTTTGTCACGACGCCAGACATGCTGAATGGAGCCATCAAGCAGATTGAACTGGACTTGGGCGCGCAAGTGGAGCATTTCACGAAAATGGGTCGTCCGCTCGAGGCCAAGCGGCTCGAAGAACGCACCGTATTTGACCTCGAAATGATTCGGGAGCTAGGCTATTGCTCGGGCATTGAAAACTACTCGCGCTACTTGGACGGGCGGCAGCCAGGCACCCGGCCCTTTTGCCTTCTGGACTATTTTCCCGATGATTTTTTAATGGTGGTCGACGAGAGCCACGTCACGCTGCCCCAGGTTCGCGCCATGTACGGCGGCGACCGAAGCCGAAAAGAGAATTTGGTGGAATACGGGTTCCGCTTGCCGGCCGCAATGGACAACCGTCCGCTCATGTTCAGCGAATTTGAGCAGCTCCAAAACCAAACGATTTATGTGTCGGCAACGCCGGCAGACTACGAGCTCGAAAAGTCAGAAGGCGTCGTCGTCGAGCAGTTGATTCGGCCCACCGGGTTGCTGGATCCGATCATCGAAGTGCGCCCGATCGAAAACCAGGTCGACGACCTCATGGAGGAGGTGCGGCTGCGAAGTGAGCGCGACGAACGCGTGCTCGTGACCACGCTCACCAAGCGAATGGCCGAGGAACTCACGAAGTACTTCTCGCGCTACGGCGTTCGGTGCCGCTACATTCACAGCGACGTCGAAACGATGGAACGCATTGAAATTATGGACGCACTGCGGGCCGGACTTTTCGACGTGCTGATTGGGGTGAACTTGCTTCGGGAAGGGCTTGATTTTCCAGAAGTGTCTCTGGTCGCCATTATGGACGCCGACAAAGAGGGTTTTTTGCGAAGCGAACGTTCGCTTGTGCAGACCATTGGCCGTGCTGCGCGCAACGTGAACGGCATGGCCATTTTCTACGCCAACAAAATCACGGATTCCATGGCGCGCACGATGCGCGAGACGGAGCGACGCCGCACTAAGCAGCAGGCCTACAACGAAGCCAACGGCATCACGCCGACCGCTTTGGCCAAAAAAGACCGCTCTAGCGTCTTTACCCAAAAGGCCTCGGAGTCTGCGGCCGCCGAGGTGCGCCGAATCACGTTGGCCGAGGCGTTGCCGAAGTACGCCACCGAAGAACAGCGAAAAAACAAGGCGGCAGAGCTCCGAAAAGAAATGGAAAAAGCCGCCAAGGAACTCGACTTTTTGCGCGCCGCAGAGCTGCGCGACGCCATCACCGCTCTGAGCAAACAGGACTAAAAAGAAACTGGTTCCTAGTTTCTAGTCCGACACACGACGGACTAGAAGCCAGAAACCAGTAACCAGAACACTCGGGCGGTTCGCCCTGAGCTTAGTGCTTCACTACGTCTTCAATCCACACGTCAAAGACCAGCGTGGCATTGGGCGGAATCACGCCTCCTGCACCCGCTTCGCCGTAGCCAAGGGCCGGTGGAATAATGAGCTTGGCGTGGCTACCCTTTTTCAGGCCAATCAGGCCTTGCTGCCATCCTTTGATTACGCGTCCTTGGTTGCCGCACTGAACCGGGAATCCTTCGTAGGGTTCGCGTTGGGGGTTGTACTGGCCCCATGCCTTGGCAATCTCTTTGACGCTGCTGTCAAACGGTTTGCCGTTGTTCAGGTAGCCTGCGTAGTGAACCAGGGCCTCGTCTCCTGAAACCATGGGCTCGCCCTCACCTTCGGTGACGACAAGCACTTTCAGCCCTTCGGCACGGCTCTCGGCCTTGGCTACCCACTCTGCGTACTTTTTCTCGAACTCGGCGGAATTTACGGTGCCGTTGGTGAACCACGTAAAGTCGGCGGCGCGGGCTGCACCCTTGGCAGCCGCTTCTTCTGCGGCCTTGGCTGCTTTCGCTTGAGCGCCAGCAACCCCTTCGGTGAAGACTTTCGCGGCATCAAACTCCTTCGCGGCCTTTCCTTGACGAATGATTTTCACCTTCATGGTGATGGGCGTCTTGGGCATGTCGCGGGGATCGCGTTCTGCGTTGGCAATCTCCGTCACCTTCTCGAGGCCTGAAATCACCTTGCCAAAAATGCTGTGGCGGTCGTCAAGCCAGGGTGTGGCCACCTCGGTAATGAAGAACTGCGAGCCGTTGGTACCGGGTCCGCTGTTGGCCATCGACAAAATGCCGGGCCCGCTGTGGCGAAGTGTGGGGTGGAATTCGTCGGGAAACTGGTAGCCCGGTCCGCCGGTTCCACGGCCGTCGGGGTCTCCGCCCTGAATCATGAATTGGGGAATGACGCGGTGAAAAATGAGGCCGTCAAAGAACGGCTCACCTTTTTTGGTAACCGTTTGAGGGTGGATACCTTCGGCAAGCGCCACGAAGTTGGCCACCGTCAACGGGGCCTTTTCCATTTCGAGTTGCACGAGGATGTCGCCCTTGCTCGTCTCGAACAGGGCGTAAAGGCCGTCACCGACCTTGATGTCTTGGTTATTCACGCGAATATCAGGTGTTGCGCCGCAGGCCACTGCAAGCAGCGCCGAAGCGGCAAGAAGCGATGGTTTAATCATAGTACGCGAAGGTAGTACACAAGCGGACTCATCGGAGGCACACTTCCCGCCCCAGCGAGTCCGTGCCCCAAGTGGGCCGGAAGGAGCAATACAATGCTGTCGCCGTGGTGCGCACGCTGAAGCGCATACTGCAGGCCCCATACGGCGTCGGGGTCGCGAAGCACGCGAACCTCGCGCGTGCCCGACTCAAAGACTTCGCCGTGAACCCCCGTTAGGCGGTAGGCGATGTTCACGAGCTCTTTTTCGGCGATGGCGGGTCCGCTCCCCTGCACTACGCGCCATTCGTAGGCTCCAGACCCCGCCGGTACAAAGGCCCATTGGGTCGAATCCATGAAGGATTTGAGGTAGGCGCGCTCCTGTTCGAGCGCCGCTCGGTTCTGCTGGATTAGCCGTTCTTGAACTTCAGCCGCGGTGAGCTGCGGGGCCTCAAGCTCGGAATCCGGACGTTGGCATGCCGCGAGCGCTACCACCACAGCAACTACCGCCGCTCGTCGGAACGCACTTAAGCCAACCATGATTCCAGCTTTTGAATGAGTTCGGCTTCAGCGGCGGAGAGTGCCAACGTAGACATTCCGCCGGCGGCGTTGCGGTGCCCTCCTCCAGCGAAGTGTGCGCGGGCAAACTCGTTGACGTCGCGATCGCCTTTGCTGCGGAACGACATTTTGATGAGGCCAGCAGCGTCCTCGCGGAGCAGCACACTCACGGCAACGCCCTGTACCGAGAGTCCCCAATTGACCAGGCCTTCGCTGTCGCCGGCAACGTAGCCCGCACGCTCCAGGTCGTCAAGCGACAGCGTGAGCACGGCTGCACGGCCCGAAGCTACCAAGTGCGCACCGGAGAGTCCGTAGCCAAACGTTTTCAACCGACTCAGCGGATTGGAATCAAAGAGTCGAGCGTGGATGGCGTCGGGCTGAGCGCCAGCTTCCACCAGCCGAGCCGCCGTGGCAAACGTTTGGGCAGTGGTTGACGGATACCGAAACGAACCCGTGTCGGTAATCAAGCCCATGAGCAAGTTTTCGGCACAGGCCAGATCAACCGCGCCCCAGCCTTCGTCGGCGGTGATCAGGTCGGCAATCATTTCAGAGGTCGAACCTTTTGCGGTGTTGCTGTACTGGTCGGTAAACAAGGGATCAGGTTGCTGGTGGTGGTCGATCAAGACGTTGCGGCCGGCGAACTCGGCGACATTGGCCTCCATGGCGGAACCTACCCTCGACGGGGTGTTGTAGTCCAGCGCAAAATGAAGTTCGGCCCGGCGGAAAAGTTCGGCGACTTCGCCCGGATCGCGCTCGGCCACCGAGACGAAGGCAGCGCGAAACCCTGGGCTCTCTTGAAGCGGCTTGGAGGGCTCGTTGGGGAACAGCACGCGAACTTGGTGCCCCAACGCCCTCAGGTAGTGCGCCCAACCGAGCGCTGATCCCACCGCATCGCCGTCAGGATTCCAGTGCGTGGTGATGAGGATTTGGTGGGCACGCTGCCGGAGCGTCCGAAGTACGTCATGGATCATGCGGTAAATTTCGTACTTTTGCGGCCGATTTTACGACCTCAATA
>JACCDS010158393.1_pt1 | contig 36235 bp, 23 predicted proteins | sample 7446441 | NCBI WGS metagenome assembly JACCDS01 (sample SAMN15323445, study PRJNA562643) | freshwater metagenome | isolation source: river surface water | place: USA:Blue River Watershed | collected 2017-08-17
GCAATGATGGAGAAAATTTTGTTTTTCACATCGTTTAATTCGCTAAGGTGCTCTCTTTGACGCGCAATTTCAATATTTTGAGCATTTAAAATAGCATTGTGTTCCTTTTCTTTCCTAAAGTTTCTGTACACAACAAAAGCAATGATTGCAAAGCTGATAATAATAATACAAGCAATTATTTTGATGTATAGTTTTTCATTTTCAAGTGCTGCAGTGCGTTCTTGAGCCGCATCGGCCGCGGCTTTTTCGGTAGCCAATTGTTGGTATTTGAGTGCTACTTCTATTTCTGTTCGGGTCAAATTTTTTAACAAGGCCGAGTTGGTATTTTGCTCTGTTTGAATTGGGGCGTTTTGGGATTGTTTGGGGTCGTTTGTATTAGCACCATCGGTATTTGCAGGTGTTGCTGTAGCATTAGTTTGCTGTGGGGTTTCTATATTTTGTGGTTGATTTTTAAAATTTTTATACTCATTAATATATTTGAGGGCACTTTCGTTGTCGCCCATTTTTTTACTTGTTTCGCTTAGTTGTGTATAAATGTTTTCAACTTGCTTTACATCATTAATTTTTTTCGATAGGGTTAATGCTTCGCTCAAGTCGGTAATTGCTTGCTTATACTTTTTTTGTTTATTGAATGCTGAAGCACGATTGACTAAAATAGTGGTAATACTTGCTACATAGTTTTGGGCTCTGCTAACCGAAAGCGCTTGAGATAGATAATCGACTGCTTTGTCGTATTTTTTTAAACTAGTATATAAAGTGCCAATATGGTTGTAAATGGTGCCAATGCCATTATTGTTATCTGTATTGCCATTGGTGTTTAAGCTTTTTTCAAAACATTCAATGGCTTTTTGGTATTGATTGTGGTTTTTGTATATCAGGGCAATTTCGTTCATCATCCGGGCGGCATCTTTGAAATTGCCGGCCGAATAAAAACTTTGGTACGTTCTTTCTAATTGCAAAATCCTATCCGCATCGGCATTGCCCATTGTAATTACTTGAGCTTTTGCGGGCTGATACATCATTGCTGCCAAAAATATCGATACAGCCAAAAAGGCATTGAATTTTAGGCAATTACAAGTGTTCTTTATGATTGGCTTAATAAAATAAATGTAAGACATAATGATTAACTCAAGGCCATTGATTTGTAACCAAATTATTGAAAACAAACCAATATATTAGTGAAAATTGGATTAAAAGTGCCCCTAAATTTACAGCCTTTTATTTTATTGTAGCCTTTCTATTATTATGCAATCAATATTATTCTACCAAAGGTTTAATTTCACCGTTTCCAGCAATTTTTTTACTAATTTTTGGCGAACCCTTGTACGAAACGTCTCCTTGTCCTGCAATATGAATATCTAGTTTTTGATCGGCAAAAATGGTAACATCGCCATTGCCGGCAATATGTACTTCTCCATTTTCTGCTTTTAAACCATCCGAATGGTAGTCGCCCGAGCCACTAATGTGTATTTCGTTGTCTTTGGTTTCGCCCGTTACGGTAATATTGCCACTGCCTGCAATTGAGGCAATTACTTTAGGCGTATTCACCGCAAGCGTAATATCGCCACTGCCGGCAATAGACAACTTTAGTTGGTCGGCGCCGGAAAATTTACCCTTCCCTACCACATTACCCGTGCCTGTAATACTTACGGCTTCGAGGGTAGGCGTGGTAATTTGGATAGAAATGTTTTCGGAGGCCACTAAATTGGTGTGCTTGTTTTCTTTAATAACCAGGAAATTGTCTTCATAAGTAGTTTCGATATAAGGAATTAGGTTTTCGTCGGCTACTATGGCAATTTGGGTGGTGTTACCCGGAACGAGGGTTACATCAAAATTATCGGAAAGTTTGATTTTACGGGCATTGCTAACGGTGCGGTTCTCGGTAACAATGTTGCCGTTACCTTTCATGCGTTTTGTTTTACAGGCTATACCAAAAGCTAAAAAGGAAGCGGTAAGTACAAGTAGGGTGCGTTTCATTTGAAATAGGGATAGGTGTTGGTTTAAAATTAACAACAAAGTGCGTAATTTGAGCAATTAATCAATAAAAATGTAGCAATACTTCTCTTTGTAGTTATTTGTTAGCCAATAATCCATTTTTTTTGGGTAGGGGTGTTGTTCATTGGTCGAATAATTTTTTATAGCAAGTGTTTATTGCGTTAAGGATTGAAGCGGTTACCCCGCAGCGCAGCGAGGAGTATGAGCGAAAAGCCTGACCCGAAGGGGAACGCCCTAATAATCTAAATATATTAGCCGGAGCGCAAGCACTGATGGAAATGTAAAAAACGCTTCGCTGCAAGCGGAAGGAATATTACCTTCGCCGCATGACAGAAAAAATACTTATCCTCGATTTTGGCAGTCAGTTTACACAATTGATAGCTCGTTGTGTAAGAGAAGCCAATGTGTACTGCGAAATTATTCCGTACAACAAAGCTTTTGAAATAACACCCGGATTAAAAGGGATTATTTTGAGTGGGTCGCCTTTTAGTGTGAACGAACCTGGTGCGCCCGTAGTAGACATCGCATCAATGATAGCCCGCGTGCCTGTATTGGGGGTTTGTTATGGTGCGCAATTAACTGCCAAAACTTTCGGAGGACGAGTGGATAAAAGCAACAAACGTGAATATGGCCGTGCTACATTGCTGCAACAACTGCCGGACGATTTGTTACAAGGTGTGTCTCAGCAGTCGCAGGTGTGGATGAGCCACAGCGATAGCATTGTAACCTTGCCCGATGGATTTGCTGTATTGGCTACTACCGATAGCATACCGGTAGCTGCATTTAAAAAAACAACCACCGATAGCCATGCATTGTATGGTTTACAATTTCATCCGGAAGTATACCATTCTACCGAGGGCAAGCAAATCATTCGCAACTTTTTGGTAGCTATTTGTGGTTGTTCACAGGATTGGACACCAGCAAGTTTTGTGCAGGAAACCGTAGCACGATTAAAGGAACAAATTGGCGATGGTAGCGTAATTATGGCCCTGAGTGGGGGCGTAGATAGTACCGTAGCTGCCACCTTAATTAGCAAAGCTATTGGCAATAGGCTACACGGTATTTTTGTAGACAATGGGGTATTGCGCAAAAATGAATTTGAACAAGTATTGGACATTTATAAGCAATTGGATTTGAATGTAACCGGAATAGATGCCAAGCAGCGTTTTTATGATGCGTTGGCCAATCAAACCGATCCGGAACACAAAAGGAAAGCTATTGGGAAGTTGTTTATTGATGTGTTTAACGAAGAAGCACACAAAGTAACAGGTGTAGATTTTTTAGGTCAGGGTACCATTTATCCCGATGTAATTGAAAGTGTCAGTGTGCATGGACCATCGGCAACTATTAAATCGCACCACAATGTAGGGGGCTTACCCGATACCATGAAACTGAGTTTGGTGGAGCCTTTGCGCTTTTTGTTTAAAGATGAAGTACGCCGTGTTGGGGCAGAACTAGGAATACCGCACGACTTATTGTATAGGCATCCATTTCCCGGTCCCGGACTAGCAATACGCATTTTGGGAGAAGTGAATGCCGAAAAAGTAGCTTTGCTACAAGCTGCCGACGATATTTATGTACAAGCCTTAAAACAATTTGATTTGTACAATAAAGTATGGCAGGCCGGTACCATTTTGTTGCCCGTGAAAAGTGTGGGCGTAATGGGCGATGAAAGAACCTACGAATTTACTGTAGCCTTGCGTGCCGTAACAAGTGTAGATGGCATGACTGCCGATTGGGCGCATTTGCCTTACGAATTTTTGGCACACGTAAGCAACGAAATCATCAATAATGTAAAGGGCATTAATAGAGTGGTGTACGATATTAGTAGCAAACCGCCCGCTACAATTGAGTGGGAGTAGAGGCTAGTAAAACTACACTAGTGTTTTGGTTGGAGCGATTATTGAAACTACAAAGGCTGTCGGATGGGTATTACCATACGACAGCCTTTGTAATTAAGAGTGGTTTGGGAAAATGCTTTACAATTGTATAGCCGCTTTTGCGGTGATTTTGTCCGACGAATTGCCAGCCAAAATCCAGTATTTACCGGGTTGGTGTACAAATTTGTTGTCTTTGTCGCTATAATATTCAAATGCCTCCGCTGGTAATAATAATTGCACTTGTTTTTGTTGTCCGGGTGCTAAAAATACTTTTTCGAAAGCTTTCAGTTCCTTGGTTGGGCGTTTTACAACAGGTTTTACCTCGTTTACATAAAGTTGAATTACCTCTGCACCGGCCATTGTACCGGTATTGCGAATGGTAACACTAGCCATCACTTGTTTGCCTATTTTTTTGAGCGAAAGCCCACTAATGTTGAATTGGGTATAGGATAAACCATGTCCAAAAGCAAACTGCGGTGTTACCCCATAGGTATCATAATATCGGTAGCCCACAAAAATATCCTCGTTGTAACGAACTTCTCCATTTTTGCCCGGATACTCACCTAGTTTGTGTGCGCCACAGTCGGAGAGTTGCTTAGGAAAGCTCATAGGCAATTTGCCCGATGGATTCACTTTGCCCAAAAGAATGCGGGCTAGGGCAGTACCACCCTCCATGCCCGGATACCAAGCTTGAACAATAGCAGGTACCTGATGGATCCATTGGCGCATATCAATAGCACCGCCACCCATTAACACTACAATGGTATTGGGATTAGCTTGTATTACTGCTTTGATGAGTGCATCCTGACCAAAAGGCATGTTCATATCGGGTTTGTCGGTATCTTCTGCATCGTATGCATTATCGCTCCACTTGGTGTAGTCGTAGCCATGCACCCACCCGCCTACAATGATAGCTACATCCGCTTTTTTGGCTGCGGCTACAGCTTCGTTAATTAATGAGGTATCGGCAGTGGCATTGCGTACAATGCTGTATCCTTTACTATAGGTAATTGTTGTGTTGTGCGGTACTTGTTGTTGTAGGCCCACTAGCGGTGTAATTTCGTAGGTAGCTTTTACTTGCGAACTACCACCGCCCATTGCATTTTTTCGAACAGCATTTTCGCCAATGACCGCTATTGATTGAATGGTGTTGGTTAAAGGCAATAAATTACGTTCATTTTTAAGCAAAACAATACCTTCTTCGGCAATTTTTTGGGCAACTTGTTGGTGTGTCTTGGTGGCATAAGCTCCCGGAATACGTTTACCGCCCAACATGTGTGTTTTGTGCATGATGCGCAAAATGCGACGAACCTTATCGTTGACAATAGACTCGGCAATTTGGCCATTTTGTACCAATTTTACTACTGTATCGGCCATGTAAAATTGCGGATAAGGAAAAGCAGGACTGCCAATATCGGTACCCATTTCTATATCAGTGCCATTCATTAGTGCTTCTGTAGTGTTGTGTACAGCCCCCCAATCGCTGATAACTATGCCTTTAAAGCCCCACTCTTTTTTGAGTATTTGATTCAATAAATAGTTGTTGTGGCTACACCATTGTCCTCTAAACTTATTATACGCACCCATAATGGTGTTAACACCGGCTTCGGTAACAGCAGTTTTAAAACCGGGTAAATAAATTTCTCTCAGCGCCCGTTCGCTCATTTGTACATTGATGGAAGTGCGTTGTATTTCTTGGTTATTGGCTGCAAAATGCTTTACACAAGCCGAAATACCTTGGTCTTGTACTCCTTTAATATAGCCGGTTACCATTTTGGATATAAGCAAGGGATCCTCACTAAGGTATTCAAAATTGCGACCATTGAGTGGTGTGCGGATAATATTGATGCCAGGTCCAAGTATTACATCTTTACCCCGGTATTTGGCTTCCTTGCCCAACACAGTACCGAAGGAATAGCCCAACGACTTATTCCAAGTGGCCGCCAAGGTATTGCCGGTGGGCAAGTAAGTGCCCGAGTCGTTAACGTTTTTATCTACTATCCAATCGTTGCCATGTTCCACCCTTACGCCATGTGGGCCGTCGGACATGATTAGAGGAGGAATGCCGAGTCGAGGAATGCCCGCAGTTGCAAAAGAACTGTTTGCATGGATCATTTGCACTTTTTCCTGCAACGTCATTCGTTGTAGGAGCTTTTCAATGGTTTGTTCGGAAGTTGCTTTTTTTTGTGCAAAACTGTGGTTTCCTATGCTCAAAGTGCAGAGGGCAATATATATCCATTTGCTATTCATAGTGCGTTTGTTTGTAGGGTTAATGTTTTTTTTGGGTAATGCAAACCCAATCTACCAGCATTTTGCTTTTGCCAGCTTTGATTGCTTGTAAAGTGCTATCAGCCAAACCATAATAAGGTAGTTTTAGTCCATTGGTTTTGTAAGGATAAATACCGCCAACAGCAAAATTGAGAATCAAGTATTTCTGGTTGTCGAATGCCCATTTGCCAAAAAATTGCGTCATTGGTTTCGTGATTTTAAACATCGGTTTGCCATCATATTTAAATACAAGCGCATCGGGCGTCCAATCGACCGAGTAAATGTGCCATTGGTCAATTTCATTTTCTTTATTAAAAAAATATTTATTCGATAAGCCGGCATCGCCGCTGTAGCCGGGGCCATGAATAGCCGCACTTGCCCAATCATTTTCACCAACCGATTCCATAATATCTATTTCGCCCGTTTCAGGCCAATTGCCTGCACCCAAAATCCACCAAGCCGGCCACAAACCGGCACCTTTTGTGAGCTTTATTCTGGCCGAAGCTGTACCATAACAAAACATGACTTTGTTGTTGGTATTGATACGACCCGATACAAAATGGAACTGCTGACCATCTTTGGTAAGGTAGTTGGGCGCAAAATGTGGTTGCAAAACGAGTGCTCCATTGTGTGCACCTTGTGCAGTATTGCCTTGGGCTACGTAAATGGTTGCCGACGAATCGATATAGGCTTGTAATTCGTTGTTGACATGCATACCGGTTACTTCAACATTCCATTTAGCAGTATCTAATTTAGTGCCCGAAAAATCGTCGAAAAAAACCAATTGATCTTCTGAACCAATGTTAGGCAAGCCGCGCATACTAGTACAACTTACCACACACATCAGTAGTAAGAAAAGAAGAGGGTATAAGCGATAGGAAAGCAGCTGGTACATACAAATTGCTTTAAAATACATGGTTAAAGTTGTTTACTGATACACGCGTACATAGTCAATTTCCATAGCTGCGCTAGAAAAAGTAGGGTTTACCGAACCGCCAAAAGTGCCCCCCATAGCTACGTTGAGCAATAGGAAGAAATTTTGATTGAAAGGTAGCGAGCTGTTATTGGCAAATGTGTAATAGGCAATTCCATCTACCAAAAACTTAATACTTGAAGCCGACCATTCGACGGTGTAAATATGAAATTCGGAGGTAGCATTGGAAATTACTTTGGTGCCACCATCGGCATTACCACCCGAATGACCCGGATGATGTACGGTTCCGTATATCTTGTTGGGGTCGTTGCCTTTGTGTTCCATGATGTCAATTTCGCCACAGGCAGGCCATCCAACAGTACCAATATTATCGCCAAGCATCCAAATAGCCGGCCAAGTGCCACCACCGGCAGGTAATTTAGCCCTAGCCTCAATTTTGCCATACTTGGTAGAAAACTTTCCTTTGGATAGTAAGCGAGCGGAAGTGTAGCTGCTGCCACCAAAATTTTCTTTTTGGGCAATTATTTTTAAGGTTCCGTTGGAAACAATTGCATTGGTGCTACGGTTGGTGTAATACTGCAATTCGTTGTTGCCCCAGCCTCCACTGCCTGTGCCAATATCGTAACCCCATTTAGCGGCATCGGGTGCGCCACTTGTTTCAAATTCATCGGACCATATCAGCGATAAATTCACCAACACTGTAACTTGTATAGATTTTGAAGTAGTAAGTCCGCTTGCCGATTTTGCAATAATATTTACCGTGTATACGCCACTAGCTGCATATTTGTATACAATGTTGCCCGATGCCACAAGTTTAAACTCACCATTGCCAAAATCAAATTCGTAGTTGGTAGCATTCGTTGCGCTAGCAGTAAAAGCCACATTGCCGCTATTGTCGGTACTTACTATGGCATTAACCACCAAATTTTCTGGCGGAGTATTGTTTTTGGCAGTGTTGCCTTTGCTGCAATACGAAAAAGTTAAAGCAACCATTACCAGCATGAAAACGAAGCCCAGTTTCATAACAAAAAATTAAGTTGGATGAGGAAAAAACGTGTATTTGCTCATCTATACAAGCAAATACACGTAAGGGGATTGCATTACTGCTTAACAGTTAATTTTTGATACCATGCGTTCCCATCGGCACCAATATTTCTTAAGTGAACGTTGGTAGCGGAAATGGCTAAAATTTCGTAGGTATTACCCCCGGTACCAAAATTAATGATGCCATTGCCCGGAACGCTAAATTGTATGCGTGTAGAGTTGGCACTTGTAGAGGCTGAAGTAGCATCCATAAAGGACAATTTTTTAGCTCCAGTTGTACTGACCGCATAGCAGTTATCGCCACCGCTAACACCATACACGGAAGTAGCAGCCCCAATACTAAACGATTGACCTTTGTTATCGATGGTTAGATACAAATTGTTGTTGGCATCTTTTGAAAACGTAATTTCATCATCATATAAGCAGTCAGCTCGTTCGTTTGGTGCAGCTGCATACCAAATTGGCGAAAATTCGGTATTAGGACCTACGCCCACATGACCCGGAGCTGTTTTGTCGGTTACCCAAGTTTTTTGTGTGCCACCGGTTAAGGCTTCTATAATGTAGGCCGGTATTTCGAAAGCAACATAAACAGTAATTTTTTTACTGAAAGTAGCCATCGTTCCACCTGTACCAATAGCATTTACAGTTACTATGTAGTCGAAGGTCCCAGGATTGGTATACTTGTAGGTGATACTACCCGTTGGTGATACGGTGGTATTGCCATCGCCGAAGTCAATTTTGTAAGTAATTGCATTATTGGCTGTAGCCTTTATTACTACATTGCCTTTACCATTTCCATTAGGATTGGTTGCATCTACACCCTCAACAGTGGTAGTTACACCCAAAGAGGTAGGAGTGGTAAGTGCGCCAAATTGGTACGATGTTTTGTTGCAGCCACTTACTGTTATGGCTACGGCAAACAATACGGCGAGCATTTTATTCATATGTTTAAACATGATGTACTTATTTAAAGATTAATAAAGATTGATATCATCGAACAAGAAAGTGAAATTGGCCGACCCGTCGCCCATAGTGCCATTATCGAAAATGACTACTATTTTTTGGTACTGTTTGCTAACATCAATAGCGCTATAATCAAACGTTAATTCTTCCCATGTATTGGCTTTGGTAGTTGTGGTTTCCTTCTCAAAATTAATACTGCCATTGGTTTGGTTCTCCACTTTCAACAATACTTTAGCGCCAACTCTTGGCGAAAACACTTTCATTTTGAATGTTTTTTTGGTACTAAAATCAATTGGACTGGTAAGTCCAAGCCAACTGCCACCCCAAGGTTGGTCAGCATTTTTAATCATGCGTACTACTTGATTGCTGTTGTTAATGCCCGATTTTTGTGTATTGTTAATGACTGTTGCATTGCCTCCGTTGAAATCGGTAAAAGCGTAGGTAAGCGTGGTGGATTCAAAATCGAGAGGCAAAGCAATGCCACCGGGTGTAACCGAACCCGTTACCATTTGTACATCATCCCAATAGTATACTTTTCCATTGCCACTGTTGTTAAAGTCGAAAAATACTGAAGCCATGTCATAAGTATAGCTAAGATTGAGAGCCGCTGTTCCGGCAGCTTGATTGGCAAAATCAAACACCAATGTTTCCCAAGCATTTGCTTTGGTAGTAACTGCTTCGGTTTCTACCGATTTGGTATTGTTGTTATGGTCTTCAATTTTGAGTCTTACTCTGATGCCTGCGGACGGTGCATACACCCGAATGCTCATTTTGGTGGCATTAGCGGCTATTGGTATGGCCGAAGAAAATCCTTTATTGGTGCCTATAGTAGTGCCTGCCCACGTTTCGGCGCCTTGCAGTTTGGTTGTTTTTTTAACAAAATTGCCTGCATTGGTTGGGTCGGTAGCATCTACGGTAAGGGTATTGCCAAAGTCGGTTACGGTGTAGTTAACACTACCATCATCAAAAGTTACAGGTAGGTTGATTGGTACGGAGGCCGGTAGTGTATTGGTTAAGCGAATGTCATCGAGTAAAAAGGTAAAATTGCCCGAACCATCGCCCATAGTTCCGTTATCAATGATGACTACTATATTTTGATAAGTGTTGGCTGTATTAATGGCTCTAAAATCGAAAGCGAGGTCTTCCCAGGTATTTACAAGGGTAGTCGCCACCTCTTTTTCAAAACTCAAACTGCTGTTGGCTGCATTTTCCACTTTCAGCAATACTTTGGCACCTGCTCTAGGGGAAAATATTTTCATTCTAAAAATTTTATTAGCTGAAAAATCAATGGAACCTCCTAATGCAATGCTACTTCCGCCCCAAGGTTGACCTGCGTTTTTGATCATTTTTGCTACTTTGCTACTTAGGTTAATCCCTTTTACTTGAGGGTTGGTAACAACAGACGTACTGCCACCATCAAAATTGCCAAAATTGTATTGTACACTCGCCGATTCAAAATCAATAGGCAGTACAACAGGATCTACAATGGTAATGGTTTTACTAAATTCGGTACTTGCTGCGCCACCGCTGTAAGCAATTACTCGAATAGTATAGGAGCCCACTTTAGCATAGGTATGACTAATGGTTTCACCTTCTAAGAACGATTGAGGCACTTCGTTGGTAGCATCGCCAAAGTAAACTTTAAACATGGTTTCGTACAATGCCTTTGCCGATACATTGTATTTGAAAATACTGGTTGGGTCGGCTGCGGCTGTAACTTCAAAAGCTTCAGGCGCTTTGAACGATACTGTTAATTTTTGGGTACTTTCTGTAAGCTTTCCGGTAATGCCATGTGCAATTATTTTTACGTTGTACACGCCTTCGGCATAGGTGTGTTGCACACTTTTGCCCGGCATTACTTTAGCGGGAGTAGTGGTGGCGTCGCCAAAATAAACATCGTACACCGCAGCGCCTTCACCATTAGGTGTAATGGTTACCAAACCGCTGTTGTTTTGAGTAATATCAAAAAATGCCGACAGCTTAGCGGGTGTGCTACCCGTTTGCACTAGCGATAAATCGTTAAAAGTATCTTTATTGCAACTGAGTATACAGAGCAGCGGCAATGTGGTTAATAGGAAATAACAAACTTTTTTCATGATAATATATTGAAAAATGAATAAATTAATAACCGTTGTTTTGCGATAAACCCGATATGTCTATTTCTTGTTGAGGAATAGGGAAAACCTCATGTTTGCCCACTTTAAAACCGGTTATTTTGGTAGCGGCCATTCCCGTGCGCACCAAATCAAAAAAGCGATCGCCTTCCATTGCCAATTCCAATCTTCTTTCTTCCCAAATAGCTTGTGTTAGAGCCGAACCTGTTGCATTAATTTGGTGGTCGTCGTTGCCAAAAGCTCGTTTGCGAACACTATTGAGGTAAGTACGTGCTTTTGTTTCGTCGGGAGTACTTGAACGGTTGTAAGCTTCGGCAGCCATTAACAAAACATCGGCATACCTAATGATGCGATAATTGTTTAAGTAATTGAGTTCTTTTTGGCCAGAAGTTTCGCCCTTACGGGGTAAATATTTTTGGTTATACAAACCCGTGTTTTTGTATGGAGCTACTTGATAGGTAATTTCAAAAGCAGGATTAGCTGTTTTATAGGCTTCAATATCCAAAACGGTAGCAGCTTTGCGTATATCGCCTGCGGTATAAGCCGATGCCAAATTTTGGGTGGGCAAATTGGTACTCCAACCGGCAGCATAAGGCATAGCTCCTTTACCATTGAGTCCCCTAATGCCGCATTGTTGCACTGCATAATTACCTTGTCCTCGTGTAACACCCCCCCAATTGTAATAGGGTGAAGTATTGGTGTATTGAATTTCGAAAACCGATTCGGGGCCATTTTCGCCACTAGCTAAAAACATGCCGGCAAAATTGTTCACTAACGAAAAAGCATTGGCATTGATTACATTATCAAGCATTGCTGCGGCTTCGGAAAACTTATTTTGATAGAGGTACACTTTGCCAAGTAATGCTTGAGCCGCATATTTGGTAATGCGTCCTTTTTGCGATTGAATAGCCGGTAACACCGCTATTGCATTGGTTAAATCGGTTTCAATTTGTTTGTACACACTTGCTTTAGGTGCTCTTGTTAAGCTCTTGGAATCTGTAAGGCCCAATCGTTTGTCAATAAATAGTGGCACATCGCCAAAAAATTTGGTAAGTGTAAAGTAGTAGTAAGCCCTTAAAAAGTTTACTTCACCAAATAAGGCTTCTTTACCGGCAAATACAACAGTAGTACCGGCCGGATTGGCTATTTTGTATTGATTAAGGTAGTTGGCACGATTGATACCTTCATAAGCCGCTTGCCAAATTTCGGTTAGGGTAGCATTGATAGGAGTGTGGGTAAAGTCGTCAATTTGTTGGAGCGACAATACATCCGAAGCATTTTCGCCACCGCTAACAGCATTGTCCGATGCTATTTCACCAACGGGAACGGCTTGGTTGAGCCACTGCAAAGGTGTGTACACACTAACTGCCATGGTTCGATAATCGGATTCCGACCGTAGGTAATCAAGTTCAGTGATGGCAAAATCTTCATGGGGGTTGTAATCTACCCATTTTTTGCAGGAACTTAAAACGCTAATAGCAATTAGCATACCCAATATTTTATAATGTATATGTTTCATAGTATGTAGTTTAGCTTATTAAAATTTAATGTCAATGCCCATAGCAAATGTGCGAGGTTGGGGGTAAGCACCACGGTCTATACCTGTATCTAATATGCCTCCGGCAATTTCGGGGTCGAAGCCTTGGTACTTGGTAAATGTGTACAGATTTTTTACTTGGGCATAAATTCTCAATCGGCTAAATGCTTTTTTGATGGAAGTAGCTGGGAATGTGTAGCCAATTTGCAGGTTTTTAATTTTGGCAAAAGAGCCATCTTCTACATACCTGTCCGATACGCGGATGTTGCTATTAGCATCGGTAAACGAGTATCTTGGTGTTTTTGCATCGTTGGTGGTGCCTGCACCTGTCCATCTGCCAAGTACCTCCCTCGACTTGTTAGAAAAGTTGGCATTGCGCTCGTAGGCTCTATAAATATCGTTGCCAATAGATACATAAGTAAACACAGATAAATCAAAATGGCGGTATTCTACATTTAAACTCCAACCCATCGTAAATGCAGGAAATGGATCGCCAATTTTGGTTTGGTCGGTGGCGGTAATTTTTCCGTCGCCATTCATATCCACATACCTAATATCGCCTGCTTGCGCACCGGCTTGAGTAGGTGCTGCTGCCACTTCGGCTGCTGTTTGAAACAAACCGGCTGTTTTGTAGCCATAAAAATAACCGGGCGTAAATCCTTTTTCAAAAACTGTAACACTTTGGTTTTGCCCATTAAAGTAATAACCACCCCAAATTTTTGCAGTTCCATCGGTATTGGTAGCAGTAACCAAATTGGTAGCTTGGGTAAAAGTGATAGCGGTATTGAGTTTGAACGATTTGCCAAAGGTTTCGGTATATCCAATATTCACATCAAATCCGCTGCTTTTGGTAGCACCAATATTGGCGGTAGGAATGGGTACGGTACCCAAATACAAAGAAGCAGAAGGCGTAAACAGCAAGCCGTTTACTTTTTTCTCAAAATAATCGGCTGTGATGGTTAGTTTTCCTTTAAACAAAGTAGCGTCAAAACCAAAATTTCCTTGTAATTGTTTTTCCCAACGTAAGCCATCATTTGCAGCCGAAGCCACTGTAGAGCCTGCATAAAACACGTCGCCAAAATTGTAGCCATTACTATTGGCCGTAGGCCCATAACTTGACCCTCCGGTAACGATGCTCACATATTGAGGATTCACATTTTCGTTACCAATAGAACCGTAACTACCCCTGATTTTCAAGAAGTTGATACTGTTCAATTTGAAAAATTGTTCCTTAGAAACTATCCAGCCCAATGAACCGGAAAAGAAATTGGCATATTTGTTATTGTTGCCAAATGCATAAGAACCATCTCTGCGGGCCGTAAATGAGGCAAGGTATTTATCTTGGTAATCGTAGTTGAACCGGCTGAAATACGATAAATTACGTCTGAAATATTGGTAAAAATAGCCTCCAAGCGCATTGGTATTGGTAGCAATGTTATTGCCTGTAGCCGCAGTAAAATCGGCAAATTCCCAAGAGTTAAAAGGCACATCTTGGCGAGTTGCACCCGCTGCATTGCCCGATGTTTTGGCTATAGAAAACCCAACTACACTTTCTACATGGTGTTGGTTGATTTTAAAATTGTAATTGGCATAGGTTTCAGATGTGTAATTGAAATTGCTTGCTTTTTCGTGCGCCACACTATTGTGCGTTGATACCACTGTACCATCGGTGTTTATAGTAGTTACCGGAGTACCATCGGCATTCATGGTATTATTGGTATTCAATGGGCCGTAAAAAATTAATGGGGTAAAGCTTTTGGCGTTGCCATCGTACTTGGTGTAACCAAACCTTGTAGTGAGTTTAAGGTTGTTGGTAACATCGTATTGCAGTTCAAATTTACCATACAATTTGTTGCCTAGATTTTTGTTGTAGGTGTTCTCAAGTTTGGTAAGTGGGTTAAAAATTTCTGAAAGCAATAAATTGCTAAAGCCATATTTGCCTACTGTATTCGGTACCGTATTGAACTTGGATACGGTAGGGTCGAAGTTGATAGCACTACCCACAATGCTATTAAAGGCGTTTTCTGCAATCCCTTTTGAATTAAGGATAACAGCCGTAGTATTCACAATGAATTTTAATTTTGGAGCAATATCGAAGCTCAGATTAGCCGTAAAGTTGCCTCTGTCGAAGCGCGATTTATCGATACCGCCAACAATACCACCTTGGTTGAGGTAACCGGCAGATAAAAAATAACTCATTTTATCGCTACCGCCTCTTGCCGATAGGGTATGCGATTGTAAAATGGCATTTTTAAATATTTCGTTTTGCCAATTGGTTCCTACTCCCAATGCAGATAAGTCGGTAAAAATCAGATTGCCGCCCGAGGTTACACTCCCTTCATTCACCATGGCAGCGTATTCGGTAGCGTTCAATACACCAAGCGTATTCAATACTTGTTGTACACCTACATTGCTACTCATTGAAATTTCGGCTTTCGCACTTTTTTTACCCGATTTTGTGGTTACTACAATGACACCGTTGCCCCCCTTTACACCGTAAATAGCGGTGGTAGCGGCGTCTTTCAACACATTAATCGATTCTATATCGGCTGCATTGATAGCGTTTAAATCAGTAAGTGTTTGGGGAACGCCATCAATGATTACCACGGGGTCAGTACCCGAAAAGGAAGGAATACCTCTAATTAGAACGGTAGGCTTAGCTCCCGGTGAGCCATTTTGAATTACGTTTACACCGGAGGCGCGCCCTTGCAAGGCTTCTTCGGTACGTACGGGTTTGAGCTTTTCAATGTCGGCACTTTTTACGGTGGAAATAGCCCCTGAAACTTTGGTAATTTTTTGGGTTCCATATCCCACTACTACCACATCGGTAAGGTTAGTGGCTGCGCTTTCTTCCAATACAAAATTGGCATCGCTATTGGCGGTAAGACGTCGTTCTACGCTTGTCATTCCAATGTAGGATACTACTATAACTGCTCCTTTTTCGGGAAGTTGTAGTGTGTAATTGCCCGATTGATCGGTAACCGTTGCTTGGGTACTACCCTTAATGGAAACGGAGGCATTGGGTAAGGCTTCGCCTGTGGTTTTATTGCGAACCGTGCCTTTTATGCGTATGTTTTGTGCGATAGCTTGGCTTAAGCAGCAGAGTGTAACAACCAAGCTTAGCCAAAAACGGAGTGTACATTTCATGTGCAGAGAATTGTTAGGATTGAAAAATAACAGTCGTTGTTAGTACGACTATAATAAAATGAAGGGTTGTAAGCCTGATTGGCAAGCCCACAATGGCAATCAACTAGTGGTTGGGTGGCGGATGCGTCTTCACAAAAAACGTTCTTGAGTGGCAGTAGCTAGTTAAGGACAATGCCCATTGGTTTTTTTTCATAAAGCAATATTTAGCGCTTGGTAATGCATCCAAGGCGTATGTTGAACAATCGTTGGTTTAAAAGTAGCCGTATTTTATTGTGAATAGCCATTTTGCCACTACATCACTACTACACAACCAAAAAATATGGTGCAAATGGAAGTTCATTATAACAATCAGGGAAACCGCTTTGCTAAAGTTAGTTTGGGCGGCATTCCCTGATTTTGGTTTGTGACCGTTACTGTATCAATAGGGGCAAAGTGGTTTTCTGCTGATTGTTTTGTAAAGTGATAGCATAAATGCCCTTTGGTAATTGGCTTATATCAATATCTTGGTAGCTAGTACTACTATTACCTTGCAGTGATACAGTACGCACCACAACCGATGCGGCATTGGTAATGGTAATGATGGTTCCCGCTTGATAAGTATTAGTAAATGCCAATCTAACCTTTTGCGTTGCCGGATTGGGGAATAGAGACAACGTGTTATTTGTAGCCTGTGCCGCGTTAATGACTATTGTATTACTAATGCTACTATTGCCATTGTAATCATGTTGCATTAAACGGTAATAATTCAATCCAACAAAAGGAAAATGATCGGTGTATTGGTAATTTTTAACGGTGTTTTGACTCGAAATAGGTGTCACAAAACCAATAGATTGCCAATTTTTACCATCGTTGCTGCGCTGAATGCTAAAGCCACGGTGATTTACTTCGGAATAGGTATTCCAACTTAAGCTACAGCCTTGGTCGTTTTTTATACCTGTAAAGTTGGCAAGTTGTACAGGCAAACTACTCACCATTTGTACGTCGTCCCAATAAAACACTTTGTTGCTGCCGGTATTGCCAAAGTCGAAAAATACCGAAGCCATATCGTAGGTATAGTTGGTATTGAGTACCGCCGTGCCGGTAGCTTCGTTTTTAAAATCGAAAACAAGTGTTTCCCAACTGTTGGCTTGAGTAGTAATGGCTTCTGTTTCTACAGATTTACCTGTATTGGTGTGGTCTTCTATCTTCAAACGTACATGTATACCCGCACTTGGCACGAGTACGCGAATACTCATTTTGGTAGCAGTATTGGTAATGGGTATTGCATTTGCAAAACCTTTGCTAGTGCCTATAGTGGTGCCTGCCCATGTTTCGGCACCTTGTATCTTGGTTGTCTTTTTTACTTTGTTACCGGCATTAGTAGGGTCGGTAGCGTCCTCGGTTTGGTTGTTGCCAAAATCGGTGGTGGTATAATTAACCAAGGCATCATCAAAAGATACAGGCAGGGATATTTGTGCCAAATTATCGCCCGGTACGGGAGTATAACCAAGTTGAATGTCGTCGAAGTAAAAAGTGAAGTTATTACTACCATCGCCCATAGTACCGTTGTCCATGATGAGTACAATTTTTTGATACTCTATTTTCTGGTCAATGTCCTTATAGTCAAAAGTGAGCGTTTCCCATGCATTGGCTTTGGTAGTAGCTTTTTCTTTTTCAATAAAAACAGCTCCATTTGAATTGTTTTCTAGTTTGAACAAAATTTTTGCACCGATTCTTGGAGAAAGTACTTTGATGCTTATTGTGTTCATTCCGGCAAAATTGATCGGCGCAGCCAAAGTGATAAAGCTACCACCCCAAGTTTGGTCTGCATTTTTGATTAATTTACCTACTTTGTTGCTATTGTTTTCGGAAGCTACTAGAGGATTGTTCACCACGCTAGCTGCTCCTCCGTTAAAGTCGGTAAAAGTGTAAGCCGTATTCGCATCTTCAAAATTAATGGGCAGTGAAATGCCGTTGCTTCCACCTGTAGAGGTGGCATAAAAATATAAATTGTCTAGGTATACGGTGCTACCATTGGTGCCCACTATTTTCAACTGTGTAATATTGTTGAGTGCTACAGGCAAAAACTCATTTAAAGCAATGTCGTAGCTGTTCCAACCAGATAGTTTGGGTGTTAGTACAATACTTTTTTCTACAGTACTTGGGGTAGTATTGATTAAAAAAAGTTCGAACGATGTACAGTTAGGAGTCCATAAGTCAAGATGTAAATAATCCGCTTTTGATGCATCTAGTACTGCGGCAAGTTGTACCCCTTGGTAATTTAAGTTGTCGTATTTTTTGGTTGTATTACCGCTAATTGGTACATCGGTTACGCTCGTACTTTGTCCCCAATTCGGAAACCAGTCAATGCCAGGTACATTTGTATACGCATCGCTAAACAGAGAAGTAACCTTATTGGCGGCTTTAGTAGGTGTAGGTGCTGCTTCGGAAGGCATCGGAAAGTTAACCACCAAAGTAGCGGTAGCTGTGCCTATTCCAAAATTTCCGGCTGCGGCTTGTGTGGCTGTAATAATGCTGGTACCTCCACCGGTTATGGTAATGAGATTGCCCGAAATAGTGGCTACATTGGTATTGCTGCTACTGTAGGTAAAGCTACCACTACTATTGCTTTTGGGTGCAGTAATGGTAAAAGGCGCATCGCCAATCAGTTTGGCAGGAAGGATAAAGTCAGTAATAGTTGGTGTAGAGGCCGATTTCCAAAAATAAAGGTTATCAAGGTACACTACACTGCTACCAAATGGTGTGCCCACCAATTTTAGCTGTCCAATATTGTTGAGTGCTATGGTATTGTAATTACTTAGTGGAATATCGTAACTGTTCCATCCTGTGTTGCTAGGAGTAAGGGTAACGCTTTTTTCAATGGTGGACGGACTGGTATTGATTAAAAATACATCAAACGCCGTGCAGTTGGTAGTCCAAATGTCTATGTGCAAATAGGCCATGCTAGAGGCATTGATGGCTCCGGAAAATTGTACCCCTTGGTAGTTGAGGTTGTCATATTTTTTTACGGTATTACCAAGAATGGAAACATCCGTTACCACTGTAGATTGACCCCAATTGGGAAACCAATCAGTGCCGCTAACATTGGTATAGGCATCCGAAAAAAGCGACACCACATCCAATGCATTACGGCTTGGCGGTGTAGTAGCGTTTGTAGTAGGTTGAGCAAAGCTTTTGCCAAACAATAGTAAGGCGGCAAAGCATAAGAGGTAGTACTGTTTCATATGGGTTTTGTTTTGATGGGTAAGCAGTTGCAATCGTTATTAAGGAAATCAAGTAAAGCGAGTATATAATTTCGGCTACGCGGTAGCCGGTTAAAGGGTGTGAGCCAGAAGCCGGTAACACCAATTAGGCGGCATGGGCGTTGGCACCATTCATCTGAAGCAATTCTGCGGGGCACAGCCCAATTGCTACAAACAAATGGATTGTTCATTAAGAGGGGGCCCAAGGATGGGTGTCTAAATAAAAAGCGCTCCTTGAGTCATGGGCAGTTTTAGTTGCGTAAAATGTTTGTTTCATATGCTGGAAGGTATCGTTGGCTGTAATGAAGGCAATTGTGTAGTTGAGCTATCGCAGTGTGAAAGTAATTGGTTGTTGGGCATAAATGCATTTTGGCACTACATCACTACTACACACCCGTAAATTTTGCTTGTCATACTGGGTATTTAGCTACATCTTTACTACTTCAATATTTTCTAACGAAGTAAAAACGAACGATGTATGCTTGCTCGATTCATCAGCACGTTGTTGTGTATTGCAGGTTGTTACGTAGTAGTGGCGCAGTCATACATTGGGCTGCGCGAAACCATTAATTTTCAAAAACACCAATACAATGCCGGTACACAAAACTGGCAAATAAGGCAAGATAAAATGGGTCGCATGTATTTTGCCAATAATGAAGGTGTACTGTCGTTCGATGGTACTTATTGGCAGCTATACCCTTTGCCCAATAAAACCATTGTATGGTCGATAGAATTTGGTAAAGACAATTGCTTGTATGCCGGCGGACAAGACGAATTGGGCTATTTTTCTGCCAATAAATCCGGGCAGTTGGTTTACACTTCTTTGCGGAATTTACTCCCCGAGTCCGATCAAAAATTTGCCGACATCTGGAACATTGTCAGCTATGGCAATGATGTTTTTTTTAGGTCTACTACCAAATTGTTTAAATACAGCAACCATGCATTTACCGTTTATCCGCCTACTACAGCCTGGTTGTTTGTAGGTATGCACCAACAGCAGTTGTTGGCACACGACGAAAAGCGAGGACTTCTTTTATATAAAAATGGCAGTTGGGAAAGGTTTGTAGACAGAAGTGCCTTGCCCAAAGATTTTTACATTACCTCTATCATTCCTCTCGATGCACAAACAAGTTTGCTTACCACCAAAAGCGGCCTGTACACTTTAGGTAATAACGGCGTTTTACAACCATTTTTACTCACTTCTAACCATATTAATACAGCTCAATTATTTGCAAGTGCAGTAGCATTAGACGCGGAAAACTTTATTGTTAGCACCTACACCAATGGCATTTATCAAATCAATAGTAAAGGGAGTGTAATTGACCATGTATCTAAAAACGAGGGGCTTCAAAACAGCAATGTACGCAGTGTATTTACCGACAAAAATAAAAATATATGGCTTGGTCTTGATAATGGAATTGATTTTATTCCGTACAACAATGCTATTAAACACATCAATCCTTCTATATTTAACGATGGAGCAGGTTATGCCATTACCGCTTACAAACAGCAGCTGTATTTTGCCCTTTCAACCGGTATTTATACGTTGCCGCTTCAAGCAAACACCGATATCAGCTATACTCAAAACCTCGTTTCAAGCATTGCTAATGGTCAGTCGTGGCAATTGTCCGTAGTGGGCAATCAATTATTGGCCGGTAGGGAGGAAGGGTTTGCTAAAATTGACAACAACCGGTTAGTGCCAATAGATGCCTCTACCGGATACTGGATTTTTCAGCCTTTTACCCAACCAAACAAGCCGCAATTATTGGCTGCGGGCAATTACTTGGGCGTGCATTTGTTCGAAACCAATGCACAAGGTATTTGGCTGAGCAAAGGGGCAATTCCTCAGCTCAATACATCTGCTCGTTTTTTGGCAATAGATAGTAGCAATACCATATGGGTTTCGCATCCGTATCGGGGGGTATACAGAATTAACGCCCAAAATGCCCAAGTTACGCTATACACACAAGCCAACGGATTACCTTCTACACTTAATAACCATGTGTACAAAGTTAAAAACAAGGTAGTTGTAGCCACAGAAAAGGGCATTTACGAATTTCAAAAGTCAACTAATCGGTTTGTTCCCGTTCCTTTTTTCAAAGACATTTTCGGGAATCGAAGTATTCGGTATTTAAAAGAAGATAGTACGGGCAATATATGGTTTGTACAAGACAAAAGTTTGGGTGTGTTGGATGTAAGCGGATCAAAACCAAGCATTATCTATTTGCCGGAGCTCAAAGGGAATATTTTGAGTGGCTTTGAAAATGTATATCCATTAAATAACAACAATGTATTTGTGGGTGGCGAAAAAGGTTTTTACCACATCAACTACAGCAAATACAAACAAAACATGCATTCTTTGGGTATCTACCTTCGTGGAGTAAAAGCGATGGGCAAAACAGATAGCGTACTTTTTGGAGGCTATTTTGCGCAAGTCAACAATGTTTTGGTGCAAACCGCCCAGCATATTCCCGAAATAGACCATGCATTTAATTCGCTGCATTTTGAGTATGCTTCACCCGTTTTTCAACACCAAATGAATGTGGAATACAGCTATTGCTTAGAAGGTTTTGACAAACAGTGGTCGGTTTGGAGCGATAAAACGGAAAAAGATTACACCAATTTGCCGGCCGGTAAATATATATTTAAAGTAAAAGCCCGTAACAACCTCAACACCGAATCGGAGGTGGCTACTTACACATTAGTTGTGCAGGCGCCTTGGTACCAAACGGTATGGGCTTATTTGTGCTATTTGTTGCTAGGCACTTACTTATTGTACAGTTTCTACAAGTGGCAGGAAAAAAAACACCTCAAAAAGCAGGCCGACGAACTGCTGCTGGCACGGAAAAAGTATGAGGCCGAACAGCAGCAAATTGCTTACAAACACCAATTAGCACTCGAGAAATCAGAAAAAGAAGTCATACAATTGAAATATGAAAAACTAGAAAGCGAAAGCGATTTTAAAACTGCCGAGCTAGCTTCTACCGCTATGAATTTGGTACAAAAAAAAGAGTTTATATTCAAGATTAAAGAAGAGTTACAATTGCTAAGTAAGTCGGGCAAGCAAAACATCGAAACCGGCGAATTGAAAAAAATATTGCGCATACTTTCCGAAGAAGAAAAGCTAAATGAAGAATGGGAACAATTTTCTATTCACTTTAACAAAGTGCATGGCGATTTTTTAAATATTATCAAAGAAAAATATCCCGACTTAAATGCGCATGAATTGAAGCTATGCGCTTACCTACGTATGAATTTAACCAGCAAAGAAATAGCACACTTGATGAGTATTTCGGTACGGGGCGTAGAAATTAGTCGTTACAGACTTCGTAAAAAACTAGGCATTGCTACCGAAACCAATTTGTTCCAATTTCTGTTCGATTTACAACGGAATAATCGACCAACGTAGCTGTCGCCAATTCAATTTACGGTTGCGCGTCCATTACTTGTTGTATACTGTTTACAACAATCTGGCACATGGTATCTATTTCATCATGGCTAATAGTTAAAGGAGGGGCTATGCGCAAGCTTGTATCGTTAAACAAAAACCAGTCGGTAACGGCACCATTGGCTACACATTGTTTTACAATTGCCTGATTGGTAGCAAAACTATCAAATTCCAGTGCTGCCCATAAACCAATACTTCGGGTTGTTACAATTGCCGAATGTTGTAACTGTTCCAGCATTCTTTGTTGTTTAGAGGCAATTTGTGCTAAGTGCCCTTCAGCCAGTAAGGCTTGCAATGCAGCCATACCGGCAGCACACGATACCGGATGTCCACCAAAAGTGGTAATATGACCCAATACAGGATTGTTGGTAAATGCATCCATAAGCGTTTTGTTTGCTACAAATGCGCCAAGTGGCAAACCGCCGCCAAGGGCTTTTCCCAACAAAAGTATATCGGGTACTATATGATACTGTTCAAAAGCCCACAATGTACCGGTACGGCCAAAGCCCGCTTGAATTTCGTCTAAAATCAATAATGTGCCCGTTTTGGTACATTTTTGGCGCAATCGGATTAGCCAATCGCCCTGTGGCGTTACAATGCCCGATTCTGCCTGTACTGTTTCCACAATTACGCAAGCAGTTTGTGTTGAAATAGCATCAATGAGTTCGTTGCTGTTAAAATGGTAATGGTACACATTGGGCAATAATGGCCTAAAAGCATTTTTAAAATATTCGCCACCCATCACACTGAGTGCACCATGCGTACTACCATGGTAAGCACGGTGGCATGCAATTATTTGTGTTCTGCCCGTAACTCTTTTGGCCAATTTTAGCGCACCTTCTGTTGCTTCTGTGCCACTATTGGTGAAATATACACAGTCAAGAGTGGCTGGAAGCATTTGTGTAAGCAACTGTGCGTAAGCTACTTGTGGTTGCTGAATGTACTCGCCATACACAATTACGTGCATGTATTGGTGTATTTGATGCTCAATAGCGGCAATTACAGCCGGGTGGCCATGACCAATATTGGCTACGGAAAAGCCCGAAATCATGTCTATAAAAGCTTTCCCTTCTGTATTGTACAAGTAAATACCCTTGGCGCTACTCATTTCTATGCCAATAGGCGCAGGCGAAGTTTGCGCTACATGCCGTAAAAAGAGTTGCCTTGGATTCATAAATAACCAATGTGGGGTTGAAAATGCAGCTGTTTATTTTTGCACTTCGTTGGTAAAATGAAATTGTATATCGGGGTTGTTGGTGATTTCTGTATTCAAAAACCATTCGCTTTGTGCCAAGTAAACCGGGTTGCCATCTTTGTCAGCTGCCGAATTTTGCTGTTTGAAACGCAGAAAATCGTCGAGTTTTTTGCCATCTTTACTAGTTAACCAACAAGCTTTATAAAATGGTAAAGTCCTGAATTCGCAAGCAGCTCCATATTCGTGTAACAAGCGGTATTGAATAACTTCAAATTGCAAATCGCCTACGCAGCCAATAATTTTTTTGTTACCGCCATGTTGGGTAAACAACTGTGCCACACCTTCATCGGTCAACTGACTAACCCCTTTTTCTAACTGTTTGGTCTTCATAGGGTCTTTGTTCACCAATTCCTTGAAAATTTCGGGCGAAAAGGTAGGAATGCCCGTGAAGAAAAAGTCTTCCCCTTCGGTGAGTGTATCGCCAATTTTAAAGTTGCCGGTATCAAATAAACCCACTACATCGCCGGGATAGGCATCGTCTACCACTTCCTTGCTACGAGCCAAGAACGAATAGGGATTGCTAAAACGTACATCCTTATTCAAACGAACATGATGGAAATATTTGTTGCGTTCAAAACGGCCACTGCAAACGCGCAAAAAGGCAATACGGTCTCGGTGTTTGGGGTCTAAATTGGCATGAATTTTAAAAATAAATCCACTGAATTTATCCTCTTGTACCTCCACTCTTCGGGTGCTAGTAGCCCTGCTTTGCGGTATAGGGGCAATGGTAATAAAGGTGTCGAGCATTTCTTTCACCCCAAAATTATTTACTGCACTACCAAAAAATACGGGCGCAATTTTTGCGGTTACATAATCATGGGCATTTAAAGCACCATATACACCATCTATCAATTCCACATCTTCTCTAAGTTGGTCGGCATCGCGGCTACCAATTTTGGCATCCAAAATGCGCTCTTGCAAGTTGTCTATAGCTACGGTATCTTCATCATCATCTTCAGCCTTGGTATTAGCGGTAAATAGTCGCAGGCTTTTATTCCTAAGGTCATACACCCCTTTAAAATCTTTTCCACTATTGATTGGCCAAGTCATGGGGTGTAGCGATATTTTGAGTTCGTTTTCAATTTCTTCCAACAAATCAAAACGGTTTTTCCCGTCTCTATCCATTTTATTGATGAACACAATTACCGGCGTATCGCGCATGCGGCACACTTCCATAAGTCGGCGTGTTTGTGGTTCTACTCCGTTTACGCTATCAATTACTAGAATAACACTATCTACAGCCGATAGGGTACGGTAAGTATCTTCGGCAAAGTCTTTGTGTCCCGGTGTATCCAATAAGTTGATCAACATGTTTTGATATTCAAACGTCATCACCGAGGTAGCCACCGAAATACCCCTTTGGCGTTCAATTTCCATGAAATCGCTCGTGGCATGTTTTTTTATTTTATTGCTTTTTACGGCACCTGCGGTTTGAATGGCACCACCAAACAACAATAGTTTTTCGGTAAGGGTGGTTTTTCCCGCATCGGGGTGGGAAATAATGGCAAACGAACGGCGACGGCTAATTTCTTTTTCAAACTTCATATTCTGGAGTTGCGGTATGTGTAGTATGTAGGGCGGCAAAGGTAATGATTGCAAGTGTACGTCTGTTCACAATACAAAACACTTTGCACATAGTGTTGCATCTATTGGGCGGTTGCAGTTGTCGAAAAGATGGAAAGCGGCAAGACTTGTGCTAAAAAAGTGGGCGTGAAATTGGAATCGAAGGATGGAAGTGTACATAGAATGATACCTTCTAATTTATTTTTTTTGAGCAAAAAATTGGGTAATAAGTTGACAGGATATTATCAAAAATAATTAAGCAAGAAATTTTGGTTAGATAATACTTTCTGCGTTTTGATACACAAAATCTGGCGAAATATCGTAATTCCAACTGCGACCATTATCATTAGCAACAATGTTTTCCCACATGATTTCGCCTAACATCCCAATTTTCGCTTTTTTAAAAACGTTATGGTCTAAAAGACTACTCACACCTTTCAGGTGTAAATGGTTATTGATCAGTTGTTCTGCATCTAGTTTTTTGATACATCCGTTGTTAAAGGTGCACGTAATGGTATAACCTTGAATATGATTTATCGCTACTATTTTAATCATTATTGTAATGGTTTAATATCATGAAAAATTTTACTATTCCACATTTTCAATAGCTCATCTTTATGAATTTCTGCCCATGCAGCCACTAACTTTAATTTGCTGATGGGCAAATCGCCATTTAGCAAACCGCCGTTTTCTATTAATATATTGGCTTCAAACTCACCATATTTAACTTTGAAGTGGGGTGGATTGTGGTCGTTAAAAAACATATATATTACAATCCCATAAAATCTACATAATTCGGGCATAATTTCTTTTTTGACAAATATACATCCCTTTATGTAACGATGATTTGGGCAGATAATTTCGATAAGTGCAGTCGAATTCATTTTCCAATTTTTCTACACCATTTTGTTTTTTCCTCCTGCAGTGAGCCGTGCATTTTTAATTGAGTTTTCGGTAATTGGGTTTAAGATTCTTGTTCCAAAAAAAGTCCAACTAATTGAAGCAGTTAGCAACAAAACATACATAAACAAAAGGAAAAGATTTAAATTTGTGCAACTACAGCATTGAAAAAACGAAGGCAAAATACATCAACATATAGACCGATTTTGGTTTGAGAAAATCTTTGGCGAAGAAGTGAGCAAGCCTTTGCTGATAGAATTTTTAAATGTGCTTTTGCTCCAAACCAATAAGATTGTAACCTTAGTATTAAAAACACAGAACATTTTGGTCAAACGGAAGCAGACCGGAAAGCGATTTGGATAGCTATGAAAGCAGCTTGAAAATATATCGCAACTTAAAGAGCGTTATAGAAACGGCCTTTGACGAAGGTAAGCAAGAAGGAAAGTTAGAAGTGGCCAAGACTCTAAAGGAAAATGGAATTGCTCTTGCTATTATCATGTAAACAATAGGAATCTCAGCAAAGGAAATTAATCGTTTGTAACCAATTTGAAATTTATAATCCTGTTTTTGGATTTAAATAGCAGTGTATTTTCAGCACTTATTTTTTAATAAAATACAATTTTTTATTTTCCAAATAGTCAATCTGTGTCTTATAAAAGGCATTTTTTACGGTTTGAAAATCAAATTCGTTAAATAGCTTATAATTATTGTCGGATAGATGATGTAGGGTTTTTACACCATGTTCGAGTAAAATTTGCGCAAAGCGCAAAGTCATTTCATAGCCTTTGAAAACCATATCGCTAGGTCTGGCATTTAGTTGGGAAAAGTAGGATTGTGCAATCGTTTTAGCCAACGGCAATGAGCGAGGATAGTTGTAGGGGGTGCTATATACTATTTCTACATTTTTGTACTCCGGTTTGTCTAACTCCTTCAAGCCGTCCCAAGTGGGCATGCCAATAGCGGTGCAGCGAAAGCTTTTTTGTGCTGCAAGGGTGCGCACCAATTTTATGCCAAAACTTTCGTGTACATCGCCGCAAACCAACACATTGTTTTTGGTACTGTCTAGTTTGCTACACAGTTGTGCAGCAGTAAAGGAGTCGGTTAGTGGTAGTGTTTGCCATTTTACAGGTATTGCAGCGGTATATCGGGCTGCTTCTTTAAAATAGCCTTCTATCATATCTTCAATAGTGCCTTTGCCTTTGATATATACAACATTATCGCCTACCGCGTGGTTGCGTTGTACGTACTTGTATATGGCCTCGCAATGTGTTTTGAGTGTTGAATTGACCAATATAAAAAAAGGATTGTTGGTAATGCCCGCATCGTTGGGGTAGGTGGCCGAAACCAAGGGTATTTGTCGTTCGTAGGCAACGGTAGCAAGCAATTTTGCCTCGGTACGATTGGTAAAGGCAGCTATCATCATCGACACCTTGCTAAAAGCTTCGCTTTGAAGGGTTGTTTGTATTGGAACGCTCGACTTAGTATCTACAATTAAAAAATCAATTTCTTTTCCCGCTGTTTTGAGGCTATCAATTGCCAATAATGCACCGTTGTAAAATTCCAATCCCGGTAATACATATTTGGGAAAATTGGCATTCCCCAGCTTGTAATTGGTGCCATCAAATAGTGAGTCAATGTATAGCGGGGCAAAAATGGCCACTTTTACTTTGGTTTGCGCTGTTGCCTGTAGGGAGGTGAGCAAGACTATTAGAAGGATACGTACAATTTTGGTCATGTTGGGATGTTTGTACAACAAAAATACCATGATTTTAGGTAGGGTAGCAGCTTGTTTTTGGGTGGTATATGCTTTGTTAGCTAAAAGGTTTGAGGGGGGTAACTATGGTTAAGTATTTAGGATATGGTTATTACACAACTGTTTTTGCTCGGATTCGAGGCTTCTTCGGGGTCGCTTCGGGAAAATATCGAAGGGCTTCGGGGAATTGTCGAACAGCTTCGGGGAATTCCCGAACAAATATCGAAGCCGTCCCGACTCTGACTCGAAGCAATTAGAGTACATTTTTCGTTGCTATTGAAGGATGGGGTATTCTTGTGTTCTACATTATTTTCTAGTTAAAATTTCAACTATTTTACAAATAATACACTTGTTATTTTAACCGATATTTATATTTGTTTCGAGAAAAATAAAGTATATGTTGCGAAAATGTTTTTTAGTTTTTGGCTTATTTGTGTTTGCCAATTTGTTGTTGGCGCAAGGCATTGTATTTGAACAAGGTACTATTCAGGAAGCTTTTGCTAAGGCTAAGGCGCAAAACAAACCTGTTTTTATTGATGTGTATACTACATGGTGCGGACCTTGTAAATGGATGTCGAAAGAAGTATTTACAAAAGAATCTGTAGGGGAGGCTTATAATCCCTTGTTTGTTAGTTATAAAATGGACGCTGAAGCCGATGAAAATCAATTGTTTTTAAAGCAATATAGCATAACCGCTTATCCTACACTTTTGTATTTGCGTAACGATGGAAGTTTGATTGCCAAATTGGTTGGAGCAAAGGAAGACAAACAGTTTATTAATTTGGCAACTGTTGCTATAAAAGATTTAAAAGAAGATAAAGGTATTTCGTATTATGAAAAAAAGTATCCAAGCCATCAAAAAGATACTGCATTTTTGAAAGAATACATCTCAAAAATGCAAAAACTCGGAATTTCCTTTCAGAACATATTCGATCAATATTTGCAATTGTTACCCAATAATGAACGGGTGTCAAATGAGATAATTGGCATGTATTCGTCAAATGAAGATGTAATGACCATCAAGAGTTTTTCATATAAAAATTTGAAGCAAAATGCGCTTCTACTTTTTCCAAAAATGCAAATGAGCCTTTATGCCTATATGGTTGGTGCTATCGGAAATACTTTTGATATAGCAGTAAAAGAAAAAAATAGCAAATTATTGGAGGAATTAGTTGACGAAAATGTTTTTGTAGAAAAAACCGAATACGCAGATTTTCAAAGTGACGAGTTTCGAATTAGATATTTTAGAAAAACAGGAGATGCGCAAAAAATGAAGTTGTATGCTTCTAGGTTTTGCAATCAAACACTCATGAAAGTATCTCTCGATTCTGTTAGGGAAAAGTACAATAAGGAAATGTTATTAATGCAAAAAATGACCAATGACTCCTCTTTTAAAGGCTTTTCCGTTTTTTACGACTCTATCTTAAATGTTGGATTTAAAATGAGATATGAAAAAGAAATAGACAAGTATGCTGAACCCTTGAATAATTATGCTTGGTACTTTTTTGAAATGATTAATGATGCCGAAAGCTTGGAGGATGCCATTCAGTGGTCATTAAAATCGTTAGAGTTTAAACCAAATTACGACTTGTATCTAGATACTTACGCCAATTTGTTATACAAAACGGGTAATAAACAAAAAGCCATTGACATACAAAAAAGAGCAGTTGCAATTGCGCAAAGTAATCAAAGTAGTCGTGTGCAAGAATTTGAAGAACGATTGGGCAAAATGCATGCAAATACACCAACTTGGCCATAAATTATATGTATTTTTTAGCTTAATTCGGCAACACTAATATTTGTTAGGTAATAATAAAACGGATGGTCATCTGCCACAAGGATGACCATTTTTTTTGCTTATTGTTTCATAATTTCATTCTAACGTTTACGTCGGGTCCTCAATTGAATAGTTGTTGCTACAATATACATTTTGCCCACAGTATCAATAATCATTTCGCAGTAGGCATGCAGCTATCGGTTGCATGCAACAAACTATGCACTTTTTTTGAAAGCAATACACCGTTAAGCGGTTGTGAAAACAGTTCATTCAAAAGTGGCTATATGCTGTTTTTATATTACAAAGGCTTGTTGCGTATTCATCCTTTTAAATCAACCGCTGTTCTACTTTTTTCTATCATTTTACCCAATGTAACTAAAGTCACATTATTACCGCAGATTGGTAGTTAGCTTTGACTTATTAAATACAACATCATGAAAAAAAATATGGGTAAAGTAGATACCATTGTACGGTTGGTTCTCGCTGTAGTAATGGCAGTTTTATTTTTTACGAATACCGTTTCGGGCGTTTTTGGAATGGTTTTAGTGATCTTAGGTGGCGTATTTGCAGCCACAAGTGTAATCAGTTTTTGTCCTTTATACGTTCCTTTCGGCATCAATACTTGTAAAAAGAAATAAGAAAAATATTATGGCACAACATGAAATTGAAACCCAATGGATGGGTAAAATGCAGTTTAATGCATTAGTAAACAATCATACAATTGTAATGGATGCTCCCGAAAGGGTAGGAGGCGAAGATAATGGCCCTATTCCTAAGCCCTTTGTATTAACCGCATTGTCGGGCTGTACAGGTATGGATATTGTATCGCTTTTGCGAAAAGCAAATAAAGAAGTAACCGATTTGGATATAAAAGTAATAGGTGAACTGAGTAAACAAGCGCCTATTACTTACACGGCTATACACATGGTTTACACGTTTAAAGGTACTGAAGAAAACAAGTTGGCGGCACTGCAAGCGGTAACTGATTCTCAGGAAAAATATTGCGGGGTGAGCTATTTGCTAAAAAAAGCCTTGCCTGTAACATGGGAAATAGTTTACAACGGCGAACTCATTTTTAACAATCGGTTGGTGGTAACCGAAGCTCAGGTTAATTAATTTAAGGATAGTAAAAAAAGTTTTATGTTAGATGCATTGAAATCAATGTTGGGTATCGGTACGCCCATCAATTATGCCGAATTGGTAAAGTCAGGAGCCATTATAATAGATGTGCGCAGTGCCGGCGAATTTGCAGGTGGGCACATCAAAGGGGCTATTAATATACCGGTGGAAGCATTATCGAAAAACGGGCACTTACTCAAAAACAAACAACAAGTAATCATTACGTGCTGTGCATCGGGTATGCGCAGTGCCGCCGCAAAATCGATGTTGTTATCGCAGGGCTACGAAACGGTGTACAATGGTGGCGGTTGGAGTAGTTTGCAAAGCAAATTGTCTATGGCATAACCCAAAGAAATTGCTGAAGCTACGGGTCGCAATACCTATTTAACGAACCAACACGGTTGTGCCCTTTTGGTGAATCCACTGATTGGTATTGGTATCCCAATAATTCAGTGTCCAAATGTATGTGCCGGCTAACTGTGCCACTCCTTGGTAAGTGCCATTCCATTTTTTGGTCCAATCGGTTGTTGTAAAAATCAGTTGACCATACCGATTGTATACATTAAAGAGTAGGTGTTGTGCCTTGTAGGCATTAAGCGGATATAAATAATCATTATTGCCATCGTTGTTCGGGGTAAAGGCCGTTGGTACGGCAATGTAGCAGTTTGATGGTACTTGTACGTGTTGCAATACGGTGTCGGAACAATTGGCTTTATTGGTTACAATCAGTTGTACCGGATACGAAATTACCTGGCCGCGGGGTGTAGGGGGATATTTTTGCGGTGCAATTTGTTGAGTTTGCCACACTTGGCCATTCCCGGTATTCCACCGCCACGAAACGATGTTGCCAATACTTTGGTCGGTAAAAACGGCAGCATCTTCCGGACAAACAAACGGTGGATAGTTAAATTGTGCAGCAAGGGTATCCATAACTAGTTCAATTTGTTGTATAGACGAATCCGTACATTCTTTATTGGCCACCAATAGTTTAACATTTTTTCGACCACTGTTCGGGAAAAGAAAAACGGGATTTTGTAGGTTGCTTTTTAGCGAAAAATCAATTGTCCATTGCCAATAATGGGTATTGCTGTTGCCATCGTGTTTCAAAAACAACGAATCATGTGTACAGCTTGTATGTTGTTGATGTTCAAACTCCGGACGAACACTTTGCTTAATGTATAATGGGAGTAACGTTTGGATAGGCGAAGCCGCTCCACAATTATTTAATAATGTATTATTGTCGGTACCTTGCTTTAAGGAAATGGAATACGTTCCGCCTTGATAAACCGGCGATTGAAATACAATTTCAATGTTTTTCGTAAGCGATAATCCCAAAACGGAGTCGTACGTACAACCAATTCCTTTGGCTTGTGCCACAGAAACGGTACTTGGTCCATTCACAACAAAGTCGCTACCGTCAGCGGCAATACTGCTGCACTGCATCGGCTTTTGAAAAACCAATGTTGCAGAAGTTGGCTTGCAAACTTGAATAGGTACCACACTGTCTAATGGTGTTGGATACAGCGGATAAATGGTTACATTCACTGTATTGCCTACTGGAACTTCGTTTCTACAATTATCGAGCAAAGTGTTTCCATCAAGGGGGCTTCTTTGCATGGTTAGTTGATAAGTACCCGCCGGAATAGGGTTGTTGAGGGTTAGTACTACACTGTCTAGGTCAAAGCCACCATTGCAGCCAACACCCCTAGCAGCAATGATTTGCGCAATGTTGGTATTGATGGTAAAATCGCTTCCGTTGCCGGCAAGGCTGCTACACTTCATCTTTTTATTCAGTTTTACTGTCATAATGCTGCCATCGCATGGGGCATAGGCTGAACTGAGCGATGGAGGGGCAGGGTCCACAATAATTGCCGAACCTCCAGAAAACGATAGTTTGTAGCCACTTTGGCTATTTTCAAAATGGCTTACAAGCAATAAGTATTCATGGTTTTTTTGTAATGTTGGCATTGCGCTAAACAAAGGTTGTCCAGTTCCCCCACACACAAAAAGGTTTGCACTATTGGCATTGGTACCGGTAATACCTTTGTCTCCACTCCAATTAGAGGCTACAATTAGGTTGACGTTGGTATAAATGGCGTCAATATTGCTTAATCCTGTAATATCGAACAATTGCCAGTCGTAATCTTCAAAAAGGTCTAAGGGAGTAATGGTAAAGCCGAGTGTGCCTGTTTGAAAACAGGTGAATTTGTACCAATAAGGATTTTTATCGGAATAAGGTGCGTTGCCACAACCTTTTGTTACCATTATTCTGTTGCCACAAATACCTACACTTTGCTGAAAAAAAGTATCTACACCACAAACCGGAAACGCGGTAGTGGCATTTTGACCAAGGGCTGTACACGTTTGAGCAAAAACCATATTTTTTGTGCCCAACAGTATTAAAATAAGCCAAAAAGCTATTATCTTCATAAGGTATTGTAAATGTAGGGTGTTACCAGAATCTAAAAAGTTAAGATTTGTTAACGTAATTTACTGCTGTAATTAACCAAAAAACCCCTTTCATCATGGGGCAGCAACGCTTACCTTTGCAATTCAGGAAAAGAAATAATCAGCGATACGTATGAGTGAAGAAAAAAGCCTAAATTTTATTGAAGAGATTGTAGAAGCAGATTTAGCAAGCGGAAAACACAACAGCATTCTTACCCGTTTCCCTCCAGAACCCAATGGTTACCTGCATATGGGGCATGCCAAAAGTATTTGTTTAAACTTTGGCTTAGCCAAAAAATACGGCGGCAAAACCAACTTGCGTTTTGATGATACCAACCCCACTACCGAGGATACCGAGTATGTTGATAGCATAAAAGAAGACGTGCAATGGCTTGGTTTTGAGTGGGCCAATGAGTTGTATGCAAGCGATTATTTTGAGCAGTTGTACCAATTTGCACTGGCATTGGTAAAAAAGGGATTGGCCTATGTGGATGAAAGTACGAGCGAAGAAATAGCCGCCCAAAAAGGTACACCTACACAACCCGGAGTTGCCAATATTTACAGAGATAGGCCAATTGAAGAAAATGTACGATTGTTTGAAGCTATGCGTGCAGGTGCCTACCCCGACGGAAGTAAAGTGCTGAGGGCTAAAATAGATTTGACAAGCCCCAATATGTTGCTGCGCGATCCAATTATCTACCGTATCAAACACGCTCATCACCATCGTACAGGCAATGCTTGGTGCATTTATCCGATGTACGATTTCGCTCACGGACAAAGCGATAGTATTGAAAATATTACCCATTCTATTTGCACACTCGAGTTTGTTTCGCACAGGCCGGTGTACGATTGGTTTATTGAACAACTAGGCATTTTTCCATCACATCAATACGAGTTTGCCCGCCTCAATATGTCGTATACCGTTATGAGTAAACGCAAATTGCTGCAATTGGTCAATGAACAGATTGTAACAGGATGGGATGACCCACGTATGCCCACCATCAGTGCTATGCGCCGAAGGGGCTTTACTCCCCACAGTATTCGCGAATTTTGCGATAAAATAGGCATTGCCAAACGCGATAATTTAATTGATTTTTCGCTGTTGGAGTTTTGTGTGCGCGAGCACCTCAACAAAATAGCACTCCGTAGAATGGTGGTGTTCAATCCCATTAAAGTGATCATTACCAATTTTGAAAAAGAAGTAGAAATGGTACAATCGGAGGATAATCCTGAAGATGCCAATACTACGCACCGTCAAATACCTTTTACAAGAGAAATATTTATTGAGCAAGACGATTTTATGGAAGTGCCATCCAAAAAATATTTTCGTTTAGCTCCCGGCCAAATGGTTAGGCTCAAAAGTGCCTACATTATTAAGTGTAATGATGTATTGAAAGACGATAACGGACAAATAACCGAAATACATTGTACCTATATTCCCGAAAGTAAAAGCGGTAACGATACAAGTGGAATACATGTAAAAGGTACCCTACATTGGGTAAGTGCGGCACATGGCATTCCGGCAGAAGTACGATTGTACGATAGGCTGTTTAAAGAAGAAAATGTGGATGCTGCCGGGGGCGATTTTAAAGACCACATCAATCCCGATTCTTTACAAATTGTATCGGCAGTTGCCGAACCGGCACTAGGTAATGCCGAACTTTCGGAAAGGTATCAATTTATGCGCAAAGGCTACTTTTGTTTGGATAAAGATACCACCGCAACCAAGTTGGTATTTAACCGTACCGTTACCTTGAAAGATGGCTATGCCAAGCAAAACAAGTAAACCGATTTTCTTGAAATAGATTGTCCAATTGCTGCGGTTTATTGCCGCAGCATTTTTATTATGGAACATACAGCAATAGTAAATACATTCAAACAACAATGGCAGCGTCAGTTTCCACATTTTCACCTAAGTAATTGCCATGTCATTGTAGCTGTTAGCGGAGGGGTAGATAGTGTGGTATTGGTCAATTGGCTGCACCAATTGGGCTTTGGTATATCAATGGCCCACTGTAATTTTCAGTTGCGAGGCGAGGAGAGTGGCAGAGATGCAGCATTTGTAAACCAAATGGCACAAACCTATGCCTTGCCTTTGTATGTGCAAACCTTTGATACGGCCACTATTGCTGCTGCCAAACAACTATCCATACAGGAAACCGCACGACTGCTTCGTTATGAATGGTTCCAACAATTGCGGGAACAATTATTGCTTTTGCCCACTATGGCCAACAAGCAAATATTAATTGCCACAGCACACCACGCTAACGACAATATGGAAACGGTGCTAATGCAGTTCTTTAGAGGTACCGGCATTGAGGGCCTTAAAGGAATTATGCCTTATCAAGCGCACGAACACCTCATTCGACCGCTGCTCGACTTTAAAAAACAGCAACTTTTGCAATATGCACTTTATCACGGGTTGGCATATGTAGAAGATAGTTCTAATGAGAGTAATAAATATACCCGCAATTTTTTTCGCAACCAACTCATTCCACAAATAGCATCGGTTTATCCGGCGGTGGAAGACAATGTGTTGCAAAATATCACTCGACTGCGGGAAGCAACCTTATTGTACCAACAAGCAGTGCAAATGCAGTTAAACAAACTAGTAGAAATAAAAGGTAACGAGTGGCACATTCCTATCTTAAAGTTGCAAAAAGCATCGCCGCTGCATACACTCATTTGGGAAATTGTAAAAACCTTTGGGTTTACTGCGGCACAAGTGCCTGAAATTGAGAAGCTTTTCACTGCGCATAATGGCAGTTGTATCAGTAGTGCAACACATCGCATACTCAAAAATCGCAAATGGCTCATCATCAGTACGTTACAAACCTTTGAGTCGCCC
>JACCDS012240374.1_pt1 | contig 36203 bp, 51 predicted proteins | sample 7446441 | NCBI WGS metagenome assembly JACCDS01 (sample SAMN15323445, study PRJNA562643) | freshwater metagenome | isolation source: river surface water | place: USA:Blue River Watershed | collected 2017-08-17
CAGAATAAAAAATGCATTGAGAGCGATTGAGCCTCAGATGAAATGGGCTGAAGACCATCCCTTTTCCCCAACCCAATCCCCCTGAATAACGGCGCGAGGTTTGGGAAAGTATGAAAGAGGTTTGGGAGAAACAGGGGTTTTGCAGCGGGGCTGCAGCGGTGGTTCAGGGAACCAGCAGGCCGGTTGTCTCGTCGTAGCGACCGCCGTAGGTAAAGAACTTCGTCGGCTTGAGCTCGAGGCATGGGATCTCATCGATCGCAACCTCAACAGAGAGTTCAGCGGCCTCATCTCCTACCTTAACCTCTTCGGGGTAATAACGGATCCCCCAAAGCGCTCCCTCCGCCACCTGGCCATCTGAAAAATGAACTTTCGCCGCGCAGGATACAGAGGAACAAAATTCCGCTCCGGTCACTGGATTAGGAATCCAGGGATCGGTCGCACCCAAGGGCATCCGAGTCCAAAAGTTGTCGTAGGTTCCCCCCAGACTTGCGGGCCTTTCATCAATCGGTATCTGAAGCTGTTTTTCCCAATAACTGTAATCCTGAAACGCTGGCCCTGTCCCGTAGAGCACAAAAACCTTGATCACCGAGGCCCATTTAGAAGCCCACCCCCGCGTCGCCAGATCCGTCGCGTAGGCATTCGCCCCCGCCCAGTAGCTGAATTGCAGGGACGGCGCTGACCACCAGTATTCGTCAGGTCCGGTTTTGATCACTGAACCGGGCACCACGGGAAGGCCGCCCAAAATGCGTAGCCCCCCCGTCGTCATGGCATTAGCGAAGGCCCCAAACTGTGTTTCATCCGCCCCCGCTACATATACCCCCTGTTGCCTTTTCTGAACTTGGAATCCACGATCCTTCGCTGTGAAATTCTCAAGGTTTCCAGACCATTCATTCTCCCAGATCGGATCCGGGGGGAACTCCTCCTGGTAATCGCCCTCACCGGCAAATTCCGGAGGAGGTGCTCCGCAAACAAATGAGGGCTCTGCGGAGCCGGATCGATCGAACTCATATCCGCTGTAAGCGTCCAAAGGATTGACCGGTTTGAACCCCAACGATGCCGCGCTGGCACCGCCCAGCGAGGCGGTTGCGATGGTTCCATAACCGGGGGAGGGCTCGGAGAAGTCGATCTTGTATTGCTTCCATCGCCAGAAGAGCTCACACACTTGTGCACCCGTGAGTTTGATGCCGAATCCGGAACCTTCGCCGTAAACTGTGATCGCCTCGGACCCGGACTCCGAGGGAGCAAGAAAACCTTGGGTATCACTTAACCATTCGGATTTGTAGATTGTCGATCCGTCCCAGCGCTTAAAAGGCTCCCCGGCCTCGTTTTTTTCTGGGATGGGAAACGGTACGATCCCGTCCGGGTAAAAGAAGTTTTTGAGGCTCATCCGGCCAAGGGATAGAGGGCCGGTCGACCAGCGATATTGACCCAGCGCATGATCAGGTTCGTGCAGACATGCTGCTGCACATATTGGTAGCCATCTCCCAGCACGACCTTTCCAAGCGGCAGCTTGGATATTGACCCTTCAACAAAGGAGTTCTCCGACCAAGCATCGGCAGAGGGATCATACTGCCCGTTGCTCGTGAACTGGATATGCGCCACCTTTGCCACTGTCCATACCTCCAGCCAGACGTAGTCCCCGTTGCTCACGGAGACCCAGCCGGGCGAGTTGTCCGCAACGACTTCGGGAAGTAGGCCGGAAATGGGGATGAATTCCACTTTTTTCAAGGAATCGAACAGCATCGAACCCTCGCGCACTCCGGCATAAACCGTCCCCGACTCGGCATCCTTGCGAAGGGAAATGAAGAAAGGGTGCTTGAATACGATTTTCTCAAGAAAAAGGGTCGTCTGAGCCACGGCACCTCCTCCGGACACGTTGACCCGATTTCCGGGATCGGAAGAACCCCCGTTGGTTTTGACTTTCCATCCCGGTGACGGCACCGCGCTGACGATGTAACTGCCGGGAACGAGATTAAAGAACGTTGCGATCCCGCTGGAATCTAATGAGCCGGACTGGGTGCCACCCGGTCCTGTAATGGTGATCACGGTGTTGGCAAGCATTTCGGCCTTATCAGCAGGAGACCCAAAGGCCACCGCTGCGGAGGCCTTGAGAATGCCTGCGCCACCACCACCCGGCTCACCATTCCCAGAGCCCGGCCCACCCATCCCCCCGGCCCCTTCTCGCCGCCACTTCGGCACCGTCTGCTTGCTTAAATCCAGCAGGCGTTGCAACCCCAAGTGTCCGGGATGTCCGAGTTTGACGGAAAGGGTGTTGCTGAAAAGGTCCCTTGAGATGCTTTGGCAGACCGAGGTGTAAGCCGACCAGCGAGAGCCCACACCCGAAAAACCCCACTTCTGGCCTGGCAAACAATCCCAGGCGTGGCTCTCATCCACAAAGGAAAAGCTGGTGTCGATCGCCAGATTGCAAACGGCTTTTAGGTAGTTTTCGGCGAGGCCAAGGGAAGGGAGTGGCTCCCTCTCCTGAAGGGGGAAGGTCATTTCCACGGCATGTGGCGAATTCATCGTCAAGGCATCGCCCTGATCTCGGGCCTCGTCCACGAGCACATCGTGTACCCCTTGGGAAGGGGGAGCCACGTAGGTGAGTTTGACGCGGCGTACTAACAGATCAAACCGTGGATTGAGAGAAAGAGCGGTTGCGTCGATGCCCACGTCGGTCACCTGTTTTGAACTCGTCGGAATTCCCACGCGCAGGGTGGGAACCGGGGTGGAATAATCCCAGGAAATCGACCGATCCGGCGCCCACGAAAGCTGATCGCGAATCACGGAACCAACCGTGACATTCTGCTTTTCGGCCCAAGGCAAGCTGATGGAAGGCAACCCGGAAAGATCATAGTCAAGAACCGCACCATACCGAGCGACCACCTGCGATAGGGCCTCGTGCACCACGTCGCTGATGGATACCTTTTCGGGCAACCCGCTCGACTGGGCAATGGCCTGCCCAATCATGGGCAACTGATGAGCCACCGACTCGCGTTTGAGCCCAAAGGCCGCAAGCAACTCTTCAGCAGTCGGCATCGGCGGCAGTGTGCTGGTCGTGGAATTGACCCCACCTTGCACGGTGTTTGATGAGCCGGAAGAACCCGATGACGATCCCGAGGAGGAAGCCCTATCGGGCACGACCACCTTTTTCGTCTGGGTGTACCAAGTCATGTCGAGCCAGCGCCAGGGGCCGGTGATCGTGACGCTGCTGTGCCGTCTCTCTCCCGACATGGACGATGGGCTCTGATCGACCCAGCCCACAAATCTCGTGGCCCCATCGTGGGCAAGGACGACTCTGGCAAACGCCGGGAACGCATCAAGCGCCTCATCGCTCTCAAGGGTGAGCTGCAGCTTGTCCAATCCCTGATTGCTAATCTCAAGGCGCCCTTCGGTAATGCCGAGCTCCGGAAAACCACGGTCCGGGCCTCCATTGACGGAAAGAGTGAAGCTCATAACCTCTTAAGCGCGGCCAAGGCGGTCGAGCTGCGCCTTGAGATCGTCAATCTGCTTCTGCATCGCGGCGACAGCCGCCACGGCGGCACCTCCCACCTGAGACGTGGAGGAAGAGGCCTTGGTCAGCGCCTCGGTGAGTTTTTTCATCTGCTCCTCCAGGGCTTGTTGCAATGACTTCGCCGCGCTGCTGGCATCGGACGCTGCCCCGCCTCCGGCCGCACCACCACCTCCGCCAGTTCCGGCTGCCGCAACGGCCGTGGGGGGACTGCTGGGATTGGTCGCCGGAGGAGGTAGATCGGGCAGTCCGTTTCGGGCCTTAAATTCATCCAGCGGGGAAATCCTTGGCATCGTGATGGTCTTTGCCTTCTCCTCTCCAATACTGTGAGTTCCCATCGGGTGATAAGCGATCGCATGGCCTGACATGTCGTAGTCGACGGTATAGTTTTCCAGATCCTTGGGAGCTTCGGCAGTCTTCGGCTTTTCGTGGTCCCTCGCAATTTTTCGGGCGTTGAACTCGGCCTGACGCGTCTGCCTTGCGGTGGCGCTCTCGCCTTCGAGCTCGCCGATCTGGTTTTCTATATCCAGACGCTTGCGGGCCAACTCGTCCTCCACCTGTTTGCGCCTCTCGGCGATTTCGTTCTCCTTGGCTCCGCTGGCCTCGATCGTGGCAATCTTTTCGTGAGCCTGCGCCTGGGCAAGACGTTCCTTCTCCTTGAGGTCGTCAATCTGCTGCTTGGTGGCCTCTTTTTGCCGGCGCTCCTGCTCCTTCCAAGCCTCCTCCTCGCGGCGGGTGCGCTCCTTCCAGACATCCATGTCGGCCTGCTCCTGGGCCTTTGCCATCTGTTTGATGTCAGCCTCCAGCGCCCCCCGGAGCTTGTCCCGCTTGTCGACCTCCTGAGGGGAATATTTCCCCTCCCATCCATCCTCGTCACGGAAAGATGGGGTCGATTCAAGCTGCTTCTGGAGCTCGGCTTCACGATCACGGGCATAGGTGGAGTACTCTCCCCGCTCGCTTGCGGATTTGGACTGAGCGATCGCGGCTTCATTGCCCAGTCTCGCCTCGCGCTCCGCATCGGCCTCCTTGCGGGCCTCCTCCCGCTTGGCATTGCCCTGCCGGTTTTTCTCCTCCTCGGCAGCCCGTTTCTCTTCGGCCTGCTTGTCGGTGAGCTCCTTGTCGTGCTCAGCCTTGGCGGCCGCATTGGCGGCCATCTTTTCAGCGGAGGTCGAGAGAGCCTGTTTTTCAATCAAATCGGCGTGTTCATACTCTTGTCGCAGCGATTCTTTCTTCGGCCCATCAAACATACCGAGTCCTTTTCTCTCCTCCTCGATCCCTCGTTTGTAGAGTGCAATCTTATCCAGCAGCTGAGCCTGTTCTTCCACGGACTTGAGACTCCTCGCTTCGGCGATCAGTTCATTCCTATCAAATTCGACTCTTGAGCCGGCCTTGTATTTGCCCGACTTGACCAGGTCACTATCAGCAGAAAGATTGCCTCCAAACTTCTTCTCCCCGGAATAAATCTCGTTGGCTTTATCATTGCTGTGATCCCATGTGGTGGCCGCCTTGTAAGCGGCAAATGCCGCCGCCAAAGCCACAATCACCGGCAGCGCGGCAACCACGGCTCCCGTCAATCCCGTCATGGCGGCCCCTAGCCCCCCGGCGGTGGCAGCACCGGCCACGGCCGCTCCTTCTGCAGCCACAGCTGCTCTTCCTGCAAGGGGGGCGGCGGCCGTCAGTCCGTTGGCCAGGATGTTGAGCTTCCCACCGCCTCCCGTGGCGGCTGCCGCAACTCCGGCGCCGGCGTTGGCCACCTTGGCCACGGTATTGGCTTCAACGGCGGCTGTTTCAGCAGTCCAGAGAGCCGTATTACGGGAAAGTGAAGCGGCCATGCCGGTCATTCCGATCACCAGGTCGCCGAGTTTGATGGCTCCGAGCGCCACACCGAGTAGCCCTGCCGCTTCGGCAACCAAGGCGAGATTCCCCGCATTTTTGACCGCCCATTCGGCAATCCCGACGCCAAGCTTCACGAGATCCCGGATATCGTACCCAAGCTCTTCGAGCCCCTTGCGCGCTTCCGGTGAATCGAGTTCCTTTGCAAGATCCTTGAAAGCCTGCTGCAGCTCCTCAAAAACGGGCTTGCTGAGGTCTCCCAAAAGCTGTGCCCAAGTCGTTTTCAACGTGTTGAGCGATCCGTCGTAAGTATTGGCTGCGGCGGCTCCTGCCTCGGCCACGGCGGCGAACTTCTCCCGAAGGTTTTCGGCCAAAGTTCCGGCCTCCTTCCATTTCTCGATACTCTCGTTGCTTACCCCTTGAGCTGTTAATTCCTTACCCAACATGGTCCTCTCTCCCATGCCGTTGAGCAGGTCAATGATGTCGCGCTGAGCCTGGAATCCCGAGATGCCCTTGGAGGATGCAACCTGGTTGAGCAGAATGATCGTGTCCGCCATCTCCTTGGCGTCGTGGATCCCTGCCGCAAACATCGTCGGGACGTTGACCTTGAAGGTCTCCACCACAGCCTCGAAATCGAGGCCCATCTGCTTGCTCTTTTGCATCAGGTAGTCGATGGCCTCGCCCCCCTGCTGCTTTGCCTGCTCGAACGAGAGAGAGGCATCCATGGATTTGAAACCGCCCGCGATGGCGATCTGCGAAGACTGCATCAGGGCATTGAACTTGACCCCCTCCGCCACCGCCTCGCGGAGTAGCGCAGGAATCTCACGGATCGACTCGACGAGCTTGCCTCCGAGATCAATCCCGACGCCGAGCTTGAGCGTGTCGACAAACTCCCGCGCCGCCTCGGTCGAGCGGTGCAGGGAGTCGGTGGCCTGGTCAAATCCCTTCGTATCGGCCGTGGAGCCGATCTTGATCGTGAGTCCTGTGTCGCTCATGAAAGGCTGAAGTCTGAAGGCTGAAGGCTGAAGGTGGACACGTTGGGAGTGGGATCAACCCATGGTGAGCCCGTGGAAGCTCGCCTGGAGCTTCATGCGGGCGTGTTCCTGCTCGTAGTGGCGCTCCAGCTGCATGACGCTGTCGAGGAAGCTTTGTTCCTCGGCGGCCGCAGGGGCGATGCGCTGGATGAGTGAGAGGTCCATGGTCTGTCGGTCGTGCTCCTCTAGGAGCTCGTCACGGCTCCAGCGGCAGTCTTTTTTTTTACCAGGTCACGGAGCGCCGCCTGCAGATCGACGGCGTAGGCGACATCGATCCCGTGATGCGCTGCGATGAGCCCGTGGATGATGTCGGTCTCCTCCTCCGGGGTGAGCGACTCGATGAAGAACTTGAGCCCGAGCGATGAGCCGGAGGAATCCGTGCAGGTCGCCCCCTCCAGCATGATGCCGATGCGGGCCGCCCGGAGGTCGGAGATTTCAAGGAAGGGAGCGGGCTTGTCGGGATCGGCATCCTCCAACTCGTAGAGACGGCGCATCTGGCCGCGCGTGAGGGGTGGGACGACGGCCTTGCTGCCATCGGCTCGCTCGAAGGTAATGGGGGCGGGTCTGCGGAGTTTCATGCTTTTTTCGGGATGGGCAGGAATTCCGGACGCGGCACCCCGTTGGGGAAAAGCTGCTTCATCCGCGCCGCTCTGGATTGCATCTCCTCCCTGCTCGGACGGGCAGGGAAGGACATGGCCTCGCGGACCAATGCCTCGGGATTCGAGGCGATTTTGGCGGTCACGGCCGCTGAAAGGGTTTCGTCGGTCCACTGACCGGCAGCGTCATAGGCATCCCCCTCCCAAATGGTCACCGGAAAGCGGGTTTCAAAAAAACTGACGATCACCCGCCTGAGGATAGGATCGTCGATGCTCTGACGCATCGTGAGCGATTTGACGGTGACGGGGCGTGTAGGCTGCGCGGACTGGCCGGGCAAATCCGGACGGTCGGCAATCTCGATGGTGACGGGAGCGGGGAGCATGTTGGGTTGCATGATGGTGGTGGGGTTAAAATTGGATCACAGCGGGGAGCCCGATGAGTTGGGCAATGTTGATCCCTGATGGGGAGCTGCCTCCCCCGGAAGAAAGAGTTCCGGTCAGGCCGTTGCCGTAAGTGACTCCGTCGCGGACGTCGGAAGGCGAAGGGAGCGCGGAAAGCTCGACACCTACCAACGAGCCATTGGTATAGATACCGCCGTTCCACGTTCCGGTTCCGCTCTGATCGAGGGTTGTAGCCTCGTTGTTGAGGTAGTAAGTCTGCGTAGCCTCGTCCCAGCCATCGGGGTAGATAGTTACCGGAACGCCATTGATGTAGTTCTGACTATTCCACGTTCCGGTTCCGCTCCCATCAAGAGTGGTCTGCTCACCAGAGATATAGTATCCGCCCAGACCCGCTTCATGGGGTTTGCCGTAGGAGACGCCGCCCCAAACAGGGCCACCTCCAAACCAATATCCGGTTCCGTTCCAGGTTGTGGGAAATCCCGTCTGGAACCCGCTGATGTAGAAAAAGGGTTTCGTAACGAAAGAAACAACTCCCGTCATGGGATGCTGTACAAACCCCCTGCTCCACACTCCCGTGCCGCTTTGGGGCAGAGTTGTCGCCTCGTTATTGATGTAGTAAGTCTGCGTAGCCTCATCCCAATCATAAGCAGGGCGAGCAACTCCATTAACGTAGATTACACCGTTCCACGTTCCGGTTCCGATCTGATCGAGGGTGGTGGCCTCTCCGGAGATGTAGTAGGTGCCATTCCAGACTCCGGTTCCATTCTGGTCTAGCGTGGTAGCCTCGTTGTTGAGGTAGTAGGTCTGGTTGGTCTCGTCCCAGCCGTCAGGGTAGATGGTTCCCGGAACGCCATTGACGTAGTTCTGACCATTCCACGTGCCGGTTCCGCTCTGGTCGAGGGTGGTAGCTTCGCCGGAAATGTAATAGGTTTCGTTCCAGACTCCGTTGCCGCTCTGATCGAGAGTGGTGGCAACACCGCCGATGTAGTAGGCGGGGTCGGCATACCACGTAGACCAGCCTGAAAGGTCGCCGATGAGGCCGTCCCACCAACCATTTCCGCTCTGATCTAGTGGGGTGGGAGCACCCTGCACAAGGTAGACACCACGCTCCGCGTACCAAGCGGTATAATAGTAATCGAGCCAGAAATTTGCATAAAGGCCGGTTGGGTAGGCATACGCCTCCACCCATCCATTCCCTGACCCGTCCATTCCCGTGGGCGATCCGCCGTCATAGTATTGATTACCCCAGACGCCGGTTCCGTACCAGTCAAGTGTGGTAGCCTCGTTGTTGAGGTAGTAGGTCTGCGATGCCCAATCCCAGCCATCGGGATAGACCAGAACACCATTGACGTAGTTCTGACCATTCCACGTGCCGGTTCCGGTGTAGTCGAGAGTGGTGGCTACTCCGGAGATCCAATAGAGCCCGTCCCAATCCCCATCGCCAAAACCATTCAGAGATGTAGATACGCCATTTATCAAGAAAGTACCATCCCAAGCACCATCTACGAAGTTCTGTCCACGATAGGCTCCTGTGTACGGAACGCCCGACTCAATTAGCGTGATTCCTGAAAAATTGACTCTCCCGAGATCATAACCATAGTACCCGTCGCTGATTGCATCGTGAAATGTTCCGCCGTTGATCGTGCGATAGTTAATATACTCACCGTCCGGAGAGCCACTAACAAAGAAAGTTCCGCCATTGATCGTAAAGTAAAGATATGTGTAACCATTAGAGCTTGCGATGTAATAAGTGCCGCTATTAAGTGTCCCTCCTCCAGTCAAGGACCCCGTAAAAGTTCCGGTTCCGTTTAAGGTTGTGCCAGAAGATAAAGTTACATCCGTAGTGGCAAACAAATCATAGTCAAAGTACCCATCAACCCAAGGAATCGCGTTTGGCGTATCTCCGCTGCCATCTTCGGCGGTATTCCAGTTAGAGAGAGTTTCCAGCAAACCGTTACCGCTGGCATTGGTAAAGTAGAGATTAGGCATGATTAATTAGCGGTTGAGGTTTTCTGCCTTAGTTGGTGCAGGTGGCCGCCTGAAAGTTCCCCTCGGCGTCGTAGCTGATCGTGAAGTTGCCGTGGGTGAGCGGGGTGTCGCTACCGTCAGTGCAGGAGACGGCCGTGACTCGGTTGGAGCCGTCATAGGTCACATAGACCGTCCCGATCACCGTCCCGGAAGCATTCTTGATCGTGTAGCTCTGCGGGTATGCCCCGCCGCTGGATTCGGCACTCGACCCGCGTGGGTAGAGTGACGAGGCGGCGATGGCGGCGTCCCGAGCGGCGTCTGCGCTTCCGGCGGGCTCGAAGTCGCTGGCTTCGTGCGTGGCCGCACTGCCTAATCCCAAGGCCTCGATTGCGGCGTCTGCGCTTCCGGCGGTCTCGAAGTCGCTCGCCTCGTGCGTGGCCGCACTGCCCAATCCCAAGGCTTCGATGGCCGAACTGATCTGGCTGCCCACCCAACTCTGGGAGGCGTACTGGGCAAGTCTTGCGACAATCGCCTGACCCGTCCGCAAAGGAGTCATCCACTTGATGTTGTCCGTCCCCGCCTCGGCCTCTTCCTGGGATGCCTTCAGGCTGATGTTCTCGGCGATCGGATCGCTCTCGGTGGCAAGTCCGGCATCAACCATCTGCAGGGTGCCATGACCGACCGTCACTTCGCTGCCATCGGCCAGCATGATCTCGACGGCGATCCAGAGCCTTTCGTCCCAATCGGGAAGGGGTTCCCAGTTGGTTTCCTGGCTCGATAGCTCAAACCCTACCTGCCAGTCGCTTTGACTCGACCATGCCGAATAGCTGCAGGAGGGATTGTGAAACTCCGACGCCGTGAGCGTGCGTACATAAAGAAGATCCCCGGTCTCATCGCTGCGGCGCAGTACCAGCGTGCAGGACTGCACGTTGGAAAGGTCGGAGGCGAATTTGTCGGCGCGGCGGATGTCACCGTTGAAGAACCCGAACAGGAACCGGGTCGTGTTGGCGCGGGGAAGCGTGAGCGCGGCGCCGGTGAGCGCGTCGGAGAGCTTCACCCATCCGGTCTGATTGAGTGAAAACCAAAAGCTGCGGGGTGTGAGTTGCATGGGGTCAGGAAATGAGTCCGCCGGTGATGTGGTAGTGCATGACCGTGCCGCACCCGTGCCAGGACTCGCGGCTGACCTTGATGGCGGCCGAGGTCATGGTGCGCGTGGCGATGGTGCGTCCGGCGAGATTGACGATGGTGAGGGTGACGTTGGCGACGTGTGGAACCGATCCGGGATGGTCGAGGTAGAAGAGCGCTGCCGCATCGGCGCTTGCATGGGTGCGCCGGATCCGGAAGGTGAGCGTGTTCTGGACGTTGCCCCTGTCGGCGACGCGCACTTGCGCGCCGCCGATGAGGCGGTTGACCTGTTCCGCCCAGTCGCAGGGACCGGTCAACCCCTCGACCCACTCCTCGGGAGAGATCCCGGTGAGCGGAACGGGGGCCGACTGGCCAGACTGGACGGAGATCTTCACGGATTATTCCTCGGTGAGTCGTGCGATCAGTCCCAGAGCGAGAGGTCGAAGAGGGGCTGCAGGGCACCGGCAATGTTCTTGCGGTGGGCATGCAGGGTCACCTCGCCGACGCGGCTCTTGGTGTTGAACTCCATCGGCCCCTCTTCGGGAACCGAAAGCGGAAGCACCAGCCTCGGCCCGACACCTCCCGAAGGGGTGACGGTGAGTTGCTGGCCGCGCGTGCCGAGCACCTTGCCGACCCCGGCGGTTGCCCCGGCAAGCTGCACAAAGCCCGTGAAGTCGTCCGCGTCGAGATTGAGCGGGGTGAACTTCGCCGTGGCCTCGACCGACTCGATCCGGTAGTTGATCAGGCGGGTCAGGTCGGGCTCCACGGCCGTGAGCTTCACGACCGGAGAGAACTTGACCCCGGCCTTGGAGGCCTCGATCGCGCTGAAGGGAGCGGCGTCGCCCCAGGCCACCGCATAGGGGGCGCGGATGCGGGCCAGAGGATCCATGGAGGGAGCCACGTACTCGGAGGAGGAGACCTGAACCATGTCCAGGGGGTTGGTGGGATCGCCTCCGAACGCCCTGATGCAGGTGATCTCGAACTCACCGAAGATGTCGGTGTTGGCGGCCAAGGTGACGTCCGGCATCTTCGAGAGGAAGGCTGCGGCAAAGGTGATCTCCTTGCCGTCGCGGGTCTGGATGACCGCCGGCGTGTCGCTGTCGGGCATGGCCAGCTGGCCGATCATCTCGGGCTGGTAGGGGAAGAGGAAGGCAAGCAGGGCCGAGAGGTTGGCACTCGTGGCGATGGGCTTGCCCGTGATCTTGGCGATCACGTAGTCCTCGCTGGAGCCGACGACCCCGTGAAGGTTCGTCTTCATGTCGACCTTCTGGATCTGGTGGGTGACCTTCCAGTCTTCGGCCATTTCGATGGTGATGCCAGCAATCGTGAGGAAAGCTGGCCCGGCGGGGTAGGATGTACGGGGCATGGTAGTTAGGAGTTAGGAGTTAGGGACTGGGAGTTGGGAGTTCAGGGGAGTGTTTAGGAGGCGGGGGCGTCCGTCTTGGGGCTTGGGGCTGCCGGGGCGCTTGCCTTCTGCAGCTGGGCGGCGGCCTGCGCTTTGGCTTCGCCGAGAGAGAGGGCTCGGTTCTTCGATTTGAGCTCGTAGGCGAGCCGGTCGCGCTCCTGCTCGAACTTCACCGCCGAGGCGGTGGCGGCGGCGTCGGCGGCGGCGGTTTTTGCGGCGGCCGCAACGGCGGCTTTCAGTTGGTCGGTGGTGGCTTTGGCCATGGTCGTGTGGGGTTGGGGTTGGGGTTTTAGCTGCGGCTGTTTCCGTCGGCTCGCAGATCAAGGGTGAAGCGGACGACGAGCGATCCCTCGACGTCGGATTCGATCTCCTTGAGCGGTTCGTCGGAAATCTGGGGAAAAAGGTTTTCGCCAAGGGAGGCGAGCTTGAGCGCGGCGACGAGCTCCTCGGCCACCGCCCAGGCACCCGGAGGCGGCGTCTCGGCCAACTGGTGCAACGGCGACTCCACCACGGCCACGAAAAGCTTCACCGGAGCCCAATAGATGCGCGGGCTCTCGCTTCCATGCTCAAGAGCCGAGGTGATCCCGACAATCACGCAGAGGCCGGTCTTGGCGATCGCCTCCTCAAAGAGGGCCGCCATGTTGCCGGCCTTGTGCTCGAGGACGGCTTCCGATTCCAAAAGCCCGAGGTTGCGGATGTGGGATGCCACGCTGGCGCGGGCTCCTTCGATGACGGAGGGACGCGCGCTCATTGCAGGCTCCTTTCCAGGAATTTGCCCGCCTCATCCTCGGCGGCGGCTTCGAGCGTGCCTTTGGGAGGCAGAGCCCTCGGGTCGGCCTCCTGATTGACGGAGGCGATGAGCAGGTAGAGAAGCTCGATGGCGTTTTCCCCCTTCTTGCGTGCCAGGAAAGCCTTGTTCTCCTCCTTGCTCTTGAGCACGAAGATCTCTCCTCTTTTCTTGTCTCCCCACTCGCGGGGGCTGCCTGCTTTCTTGGCCGTGGCCGTGAGCGGGATGGCCAGCATCCGGCCGCTCTTGGCCCGGATGACTCCGCCCTGCAGCTTGTGGAGGAACTCGTAGCTGGCAATCCGGACGGTCGCCTCCGTGTCGGTGGCTCCCTCAAAGTGCGTGGCGGCGGCGACGACTTTGCTCCAGAAGTTGGAACGGACCTGCCACCCGCGCCTGTTCCCCTCGCTGTTGCGCATGTGAAAGTGCTCCCGGAGCACGTTGCTCACGCGGCGTCCCGCCACGGTGAGCATCCCCTTGGGGCGGGTCGTCTGGCGACGCAGCTCCTCAAGACGGGGCGTCGCAAGGTTTTGGATCTGAACCTCCGCATTCATGGGAGCATCTCCTCCTGGGTTTGGGAAAACTCCTCCTGGTCCGCCGCTTCCCTCCACCGTGCGCGGCCTCCCTCAAAGATCACCTTGTTGCCGAATTGGGCCTTGAGCCGCTCGACCAAGGCAGGCGTGAGGTTGGAGGCAGCAATGGAGAGGGTGTCATTGAAGCCCCTCCGCTGCGGCCGGATCATCTCCCCCGGCTCGATGACGCCGAGCGACTCCGCCTCGTCGCGTCCAATGTCGCGCACCCCCATGCCGCTGTTGAAATCAAACGGGGGATAGGGATTGTGGAACGCCGAGATGGTCACCCAGATCGGATCGTTCTTGCGGGCCATCATGCGCCCTCCCTTGAAAAACTTTCCCCCGTGCGACCGCCACCGGGCAATCCAGTTGCGCGGAATCTTCACCGCATGGCGGCGGATGAGTTCCTGCGCAGGAAAGGCGTCCAGGATGTCGGGATCCTGCCCCACCTTCCATTCGCCATATTCCTGCGCCATCTCGCGGTTGGTGTCGTAGATCAGGCCAAGCCGCCCGCGCGAGGAGTGGTCCTGAAGCGTCCCCTCCTTGCCCTGGGGCGGAAGATAGCCCGAAGCGGCCAGCGCCGCCTTCATGTCCCCGATGAAGCTGCTCCGGGAGACTAGCCGCTCACCGCGAGCCACCTGCTCGCGCCCCAGTTCCAGGGAGCGCGTCAGCTTTTCGTGCATGAGTTGCAGCAGGTCGGCACCCGCGAACTGAGCCGTGAAAAAAGCTCGGTCACGAAGCTCCTGCGGGACGTCCCTCCACTCGTCGCTGCGCAGCGCCTTGGCGACCGGAAGCTTGGAAGACATCCGATCCACCGCCGCCTGAAATGGAGAAACCGAGATCATGCGTTGTCGAGGGGGGCGTCGGGGTTGGCATAGCGCCCGTCCTGCGGACTGTACTGGCGGGCGGGACGGGGCACGGGATGCGTGCGGGGCACGATTTTGTTCTCGCTGTTCCAGTTGCCGAACCGGCGCTGGTTGTCCAGGTCGGGCGGCTCGACCGCCCATTCCTGGTTGGAAATCTTCTCCAGCTTCTTCTGCGCGGCCTCGAAGGCGGATTTGCGACCGTCCGTTTGCAGCGCCTTGGCGGCATCGGGCAAGGTGATGAGCCAGCGCCACCGGGCGATGGCGATGCAGTCGCTGTGAAGCCCCAGCGGAAGGCTTCCGTCCGTGTCGAGATCGTAGCCTCCGGCACGGATGGCGTCGCGGACCTCGGCGATCGCGCGATCAAGGATCACGGGAAGGCTGTCGGTGCCCCCCTGCAGTCTGGTAAGCGCCCCCGCCTCGGCGGTGGTAAACTCACTGCGGACGTCGGCGGCGGTTGGTGCGGTGGCCCAGCTCATTGCTTTTTCCTCCTCGGTGATGGGTGATTGGGAATCGGGGATTGGGAATCGCGGAGCTTTGTCGGGCCGAGCAGACGAAGGGCCGCTCCAAAGGCCCGGTAGGGGTTGAGCTCGAAGAGTTCACCGCATCCCACCTCGCAGGCGCGGCGGTAGGCATCGCCTCGGTAGTAGCAGCCCGAGCAGGCGGGTTGCTCCCTGTGGAGTACCGACACCTCGGGAAGATGGGAAAAGGTCGGGCTTCCGGTCGGCCCGGCCAGCACAAGGGTCCTGATCCCCAGCGTCCCGGCCACATGGGCGGGACCGCTGTCGCTGCCGATCACAAGCTCGGCTTCCGCAATCTGGGCAAAAAGCTCGCGGTAGGATAGCTGGGCAATCCAGCACGGCACCCGCCCCTCGAAGCGCGGATCGGGCTGCTGCAGCACGATGGCAGGGTGCAGGCCGCGTTCCTGCAGGAGGTGCGCAAGGTCGATCCAGTAGGCGGCGGGCCACTGGCGCGACGGGCCGTTGGTGTGCGGGAAGAGCAGCACCGTCCGCTCGTGCAAGTGAAAGGATTTCTCTTCGGTGCCCAGATCAACCAGCGGACGCCTGGGAGCGGAGGCGATCCCGAACTCGCGGCGCATCGCTTCCAGATAGGAGATCTCCTCCCCGGCGGCGCGGGCATCCTCGAAGCCTCCTTCAGAAATGATGCTCCCCTCGGGATCATCGGTCGGCTCGATGCCAAGCAAGCGCAGCACCTCGGCACGCCAGCCCGTGGCAAAGAGGCGCACCTCTTCGCCCTCGGCACGCGCTCCGCTCGCCAGCCAGGCAAAACAGACGAGATCGCCAAGGCCGAGGTACCAGCCGTTGTTGCAGTTGATGGTCTTCATTCTTCTTAGCTCACTGCTGCACCCCGGCTCGGAAGCCGGGATGCAGGGTGTGAACCGAGGGGAATATCTCGGCGGGATCGCTTAGGCGGCGTAGTCGAGGCCACCCGCACCGGTGCCGGTCAGGCTTCCGGAGGAGAGGAGCAGGACCGCGCCCTTGGCGATGCCGGCGGCGACGCCGTACATGATCGCCTGGCGCTGGGCCGCGTAGCCGCCCTGATGGGAGACGTACTGGGTGACCAGAGTCGACAGGTTGATGTCGGGGTCGGTGACCACCGCCACGTTGCCGTAGGAGGCACCGGGCAGGACCTTGGTGTAGTCGTTGGGGATGCGGGACTGCATCACCAGCGAGCTCTTGTGACCGAAGACACCGGCGAGGTTGCCCGTGGTCGGCAGGTTCGGAGCCTCAAGGGGCTGGAACTTGCTGATCGGAGGCAGCTCGGCACCCGTCACGATCTCCGGACGCTGGAACGCGGCGAAGCTGATGAGGTTGCTGTCCTTGGTCAGGGCGGCGTAGTAGCCGCTGTTGAGCAGCGCGAACCGGTTGGTGTAGGGGACACCATTCGGGTTGAGGATCTCCCCGGCGTCCGCGAAGGTGTTGCGGCCGAAGTTGGCCTTGCTCACCGTGATGCCGGAGTTGTAGTTGAAGTTGTCGCGGATGAAGAGCGCGTAGAGCGCATCCACCACATCCTTGGAGAGGGCGAAGCTCTGCGCCTCGCTCTGCTCACCGAAGAGGTTGCGAACGGTGCTGCCGAGCACGTTGGCGTTGAAGTCGATCTCGACCGCCTTGTGCTGGTTGAGCGTGATGTCGACGTTCTTGGCCTGGGCAGGCTTCTGGACGACGTAGCCCTTGGGACGGCCATCGGTCCCGAGGGTGGGATCGTAGCTCATCACCGCAGGGATGAGGACCACGCGGGTGCTGGTGGTCTGCCCGAAGTTGGCAGGCATGTCGGAGAAGTCGGTCGTGATCCGGCTGATGATCCCCGAGAACTCGTACTTGAAGAGTTCCAGGGTGCGCTGGGCGACGAGCGTTCCGGCGAGGGTGCCGAGGTTCGTGTCGTTGACGTCTGCGGCGACAAGCGGCGCATTGAGGAAGCGCTCGTTGGAGCGCATGTCGGCGGCCCAGATGGCGGCCATCTTCTTGGAGAGGGCGATCTTGCCGGTGTTGTCGGCGACGGTGAGCTGCTTGCAGCGCAGCGCGTCGTACGCCTTGAGGATGTCGCGGCCGTCCTGACCCTCGACCTTGACGGCCGTGGTCTTGCGCTCGGCACCGATGACGGAGCTTCCGCTCTGTTTGGCAAGCAGCGCGGCGGCGGAAGGATCCGCGAGGATCATCTTCTTCCAGGAGGCCTTGGTCTCCTCGTCCTTGGCGGCGATGGCGCCACGGGCGACGGCAGCTTCCACGGCGGCGTCGGCATCGGCCTCGGCACGGGTGCTGGCGGCCTTCATGAGGCCGGCGTTCTTGGCCTTGAGCTCCTCGGCTTCGAGGATGGCGCGGTTGGCCTTGATTTCGGCCTCATGGGCCGTGATGCGGGCGGAGACGAGAGCGTCGCTCTCATTCTTGGCCTTGAGGGCCGTCTGGTCGCTCTTGAGCTGGGACAGCTCGTTGAGAAGCTCCTGATTTTTCGCACGGAGCGCGGCGATTTCCTGTTCGTTCATGTCGTTTGGGTTGGGGTTGGTGCTGGACGCTCCAGCGTGCTTTGCCCACAGGGGCAAAATCTTTTTGAAGGCGGGGTTGTTGACCAACCCCCCCATGTTCGGACCTGCATTCTCGTTGCAGATGATCCGGGCGGGCTTCTTGGAGGTGTCGTCCACGAAGAAGACCGGCGAGAATTGACGGAAGCTCTTCCCCTCGCGGGCGCTCTGCCCGGCGGAGCTCCACTCCCCCTTGGCGTAGATGCCGGGGGCCGGGGAGGACTTCCAAGAAAAGGAGGTCGGCCAGAAGCTGGCCTCGCGGTCCTCGTGGTTGAGGTCGAAGTAGGGCTTGATCCCCTTGGCCGCGAGCGCCGCCCGCTGCGACTCAATCGCGGCGGCCCCGGCGGGATCGACCATCACCTGGACGCGGATCGCCTCCCCTCCCTGCGACGGGGTGATCTCATGAATGCCCGCAGGCATGAACATGATCTCATCCCCCGCGATCACGGGAGCCTCGGGGAGCACTCCCCGGCAGGCGAGGGCATCGGAGCAGACGAGGGCGGAACCGAAGGGCGAAGTCTTCATGGGGTGACGGGGTTTTGGGGGTGGTTTGGGTGGGTTTTGGGGATTACGCGGGGAATCGGGTCGTGCTGGCGGGTCGTGACCCGCGCTGCAAACGCTGCAAAGCCCCGCCAAGGCCCCTCTCTCCGCCGAAACGGGTCAATGGGGCAGAGGCATAAGAAATCCGCTTATTTTTGGCGCACAGCGGGCTCATGATTTTTTCTCCTCCCGACGGGTTGCGGCCGAGGTCTCCGAAAGGGTCGTGCGGACCCCCTCGATCACGGCGCTGCCAAGGGCACGCTCGAAGACGTCGGCAAGTTCCTCCGTGTCCATCTCGCCGAAGAGTTCGGGGAGCCGGTTGCGCGTCTGCTGGAAAAAGTCGAGCAGGTCCGCGTCGGTGACGCTCTTGTCCGCGACCTTGGCCTGCAGATCGGAAAGCAGTTTCTCAATCGGGGCGATCCACCCCTGCGGAATGGCAAGCTCGTCGGCAACCTCCCTGGCGGAGTTCTTCGCCTTGAGCGCGGCGGCGGCATCCAGGACGTCGTCGGCATCCGGCTCCTTTTTCGGGTCGGCGGCGGGATCGGGAAGCACAGGGGCTTTCGGGTCGATCGGATCCTTGCCTCCGCCGATCACCTCCTCTTCGTCGTCGGGCTCGGGGATGCCGTACTTCTGCCGCAGGAAGTTGACACCGATCCGGAGTCCGGCGGCAGCAAGTTCCTTGTCGCGCTGTGCTTCCTGCAGGCTTCCCTCCTTCTCGTTCATGAAGGCCACCGTGGGGGCCTCGCTGCTCTCTCCGTAGTTGAGTTCGAGGATGGAGGGGATGAGCTGGTTGTTGAGCACCCCGGCCACGTACTTGGCACACGAGGCCGCACGCTTCTCCTTGACCCCTTCCTCGACCGCTCCGAAGGCCTGACCGCCTCCCTTGCCCATCGTCCCATGGGATCCGCTCATGGTCTGCCCAAGGATGAGCAGGCGGGCGTAGCGGTCCGCCCGGTCGAGCAACTCTCCCTGCGGGGAGTGGTCGCTGCCACCGGGGGTCTCTTTGAGTTCGAGAGTCGTCCCGGCCGGGAAAGCCGCCCACCCGGCGCTGCCCATGTTCTGCAACATGGAACAGATGGCGTTGATGGTGTCCTGCGGGGCGTTGGGATCGTAGTTGGCCCAGCGGAAGGGGAGGCCGAAGACCTGTGCAAGATTGAGCACCCAGTCGCTGGCGAAGTTCGCCGCACACCACCACCATGCCAGCGGACGCAGGAGCGATCCGCCCAGCGCGGTGCCGGACTTGGCCTTGTGGATGCCGACCAGAAACTTGTGATCCGGGAAGGGCATGACCGACGTGGGCAGAGGCTGTGCACTCGTGCTGCCCGCTCCGGGGATGCGGCCCTGCGCGTCGTTGCGCAGCCCGAGCTCTCCCTGGGCGCTCCAGGCAAAGCAAACCGGATGAACCCAGAAGGTCGCCCTGGGGGAGACGACCTGACCCAGCCGTCCCATCGGGGCGACCCGCCAGTCGATCTCCAGCGCCGTGACCCCACGGAACCACCCGTCGACCAGGTCGCGGATCGTCCCGTCGAAGTCATTCTCGTCGGCGGCGGCCTTGGGCCTCATGGACCGCAGCGCCGTGGAAATGAGACGGCTCTTCTCCATGGCCGCGTCGGTGGGCTTCTCCCCCTCCTCAACAAAGGGAGTGAAGACCGGCTGCATTCCCGTCACCGCGTCGGTGAGCTCCTGGGCGCAGGCCGAAAGCTCGGGCCATGTGTCGAGCATGAGGTCGAAGAGCTCCCACTGCTGGACATGGTTGCCCGCAAGAGCCCCACGCAGGACCATCTCCACATACTGCGGGGTGATGGCAGCAAGCGATGGGAGCAGCCAGCGATAGGCGGCCTGCGGGCGCAGGATGCGGCCTAGCTCGCTGGTGATCACCGGCACCGGGGCCGCCACGGGGGCGGGTGGCGCGACAGGAGCAGGGGCCGGGGGCTTCCGGCGGAGTGCGGAGAGTATCTTCATGAAAGCCTCCTCGGGGTGAAGGTGGTGCCGCGCATGGAAAGATTCCCACCGAGGCGGATCGCCGAGGGATCGCGGATCGGACCGGTGGCTGGCGACTTGGCAGCGTGCAGCGCCAGGGCATGAGCCCAGAAATCATCGGCGTGGCCTGCCTCGGTGTGCTCGGCCACGAAGCGGACGTTCCCGCTGGCAGTCGTCTCCTTGCGGATGGCGCGGTGAGAAGCAATCACGGCCTGATCGTCAGGGATACGGACGGTGCGGTCCTCGAAGGCCGCACGTAGCGGGTAGGCGAGTTCCTCCTTCACCGCCGCCGTGAAGGTGACGGCTTCGACCTTGTGGGTTCCGAAGCGCTTCTGCGCCCGCTCCACGAGCTGGCGGCCAAGGCCCGAATTATCCAAGCAGGACCGACGAAGACCAGGAAGCGCCAGCAGCTCGTAGAGGCGGCGCTCCTGTTCGTCAAAATTAACATTCTTGAGAGCAACCCGATGGATCGTGGGACGGAAGGTTCCGACTTTGCGGATAAGCCAGAAGACGGTCAGATCCTTCACGCGGGCGATGTCCCCGCCGAGATAGAGCTCGTCCTGAGAAGCGGCCAGTTCTCCAAGGGTCATTTCCCATTTCTCTCCGGGGCGATATTTGCAGCCGTCAATCAGCTCGTAGGACAAGAAGGCCGAAGCATCGTCCGACGGGACGCACATGTACTCCTGCTGAAAGCTCTCCTCGTCGGCGCAGCCGCTCTTGATGAAGTCGAAGTACTCCGCCTCATCCATGGCAAGGCGCTCATCTCCGGGCGAGAGCTTGCCCTGAAGCTTGTAGAGGAATCCCTGGTCGAGTGCGTCCTGCAGCGTGACCCGATGCAGCGAGATCCCCTTGGGGTTCCCCTTGTGGCGTACCTCATCAATGAGCTGGTTGAAGAAGTTTGCCGTGCCGCGATGGGTCGAGAAGATGTCGAGCGATCCTCCCCAGGTAATGCCGGGGTAGGCGATGGAATAGAGCTTCCTGGGATCCGGGTGCAGGGCAAACTCATCGAGCACCCGATCGCCGCGTTTACCAGCCTGAGCGTCGGGATTGCTCGACATGCTGTGAGCCCTCAGCCCATTCGCGAAGGCGAGCACGTAGGCAGAGTGCCCGTTCTCGTCGATAACCTTCTCCCCGAGATCCTTGGCTCCGAGATTCAGCAGCCCTGCAAAGCTCTTGCAGTCTTCAAGAAAGAGCCGGGCCTGAATGTCATCCCTTGAGGAAACCCACGCGTCGAGACGGGCCGCCGCCAGCGATTTCTTGGAGACCACCTTGTAGCCGCTTGCCCAAGTCCATCCGATCTGACGGCTTTTCTCAGCCATACAGATCCGCGAGGAGTCGCGCACCCAGTCGGCCTGATAGGGCAAGAGCAGGGTGTCGCGGGCCGGGAAGACCTTGCAGGCTCCGGCGAAGTCCTTGGGAACGTAGGAGGGTCGCCTCATAGGAGTCCCGCTGCCTCCTCGATCTGTTTGAGTGTCTCCGGAGAGAGACCACCCTTGGAGGCAATCCCCTCCAGCTTCGCTTTGGCTTGCTGGGCTGCACCCTCCAACAGCGCGATCCGTCGCTCCGCCAGCGCGAGCTTGGCCGGATCGGTCTTCTCCTTGAGCGCCACCTGACGCTCCTTGAGCTTGAGGTGCGCGGCATCCAGCTCTAGCTGGTAGTGATCCATCATCTCCTTGTGGGAGAGCTCGCCCATCACCTCGTTGAAGCGTGCGTTGAGCAGCGATTTCCTGAAGGTCTCCTCCAGATCCTTGGGCAGGTTGGAGTCCATGACCTTGCGGGCCTTGGCCGCCTCGGCCGCTCTCCAGACCCCGGCCTCCGGGGACCTGTGCAGCCGGTGCACCGCACCCGCCGAGGAGGAACAGCCGTGCTTCTCCAGCCACTCCAGCCGGTCCGCAAAGGAGGGACGCTCCCCAAAAACCCAGCAGAAGTATTCGTCGAAGATCCCGGCCCGCTTGAGCCGTGCCGCCAGTGAGTCGGTGCGTGAGTCGCTCATTCATTTTCCCCCCGAGATGCGGGCAGCGCCCTTTTTGGTGATGACCCAGAGACTGTCCCCGGTGAGAGGATCCTCGGTGACGCTCGCCCAGCCCCCCTGACGGATACGGGCCAGCGCATCGCGGAACTCGCGATCGCCGCACTTGCCGAGGCAGAGGAGCACTTCGCTTCGGAGCACGCTCTCGGCGAGCGGCGTGCCCGAGCAGTTAAACAGGGTTTGCAGGATGGCTGTGGTGATCATGAGCGTGATAGGTGCTTCACCTCGCCGGTGAGTTGGCCGACCGCCTGGACGAGTTGGTCGATCCGCTTGTGGATGCCGTGGCTGCGCTCCTCGCCGGCCTTGATGATCGCTTCCTTGTCCGCTTCGCGGCGGCGCTCCAAGGCAGCCAGGCGCTCTTCCAGCCGCTGGTGTGCGTGATCGTTTGCCTCGGTGTGGCGGATGAAGTCGGAGTGCAGCGCGTACTCGACGGCTTTGCGCGTGACAAAGGGCTGGGGCCCAACCTCACGCTTCTCGACGCGCCCGAGCTTCCAGAGGACGATGACGAATCCCCCGATGGGGATCGCGATCTTGATGATTTGCCAGAGGAGTTCGCCTTCGCTCATGTCAGGAAAGTGGGTGTGACCTCCAGCGAGGATGTGGAGAGCTTGGGATCGGGGAGCGGACCTTTTTTCGCCTCCGCAATGCCGAGTGTCTTGGCACCGCCAAGGATCCTAAAATCAACGGGCATCCTCCCCGCCTTGAGCTTGCCGCCGAGCTTGACGAATGCAGCCTGCGTGAGGTCGATTGCTGCCGTGGCCACCGGAGGAGCCGAGGGGCCGAGGTCGATGAGCTGCGTCGTGATCTCTTGACCGCTCACGCGATGGGTGACCAGCACCTTGGTAAACCACGGCAGCCTTGGCAGGGGGGATCCCTTGCAGGGATTGCTCTTGGCCTTGGGGCCGAGATCCATGGGCAGGGAGCAGCCGAGCAGCTTCGGATTGGCAATGGTGGAGATACCGCTGGCCGTGCGGCCGTCGTCCATCGGGTCGTTGGACCCGCCGAACCATGTCGCCTCCTCGCCGCGCACGACGAGATCATCCCCCTCGACAAGGACCTTCCAGGGATAGCGGGTGCCGGTGAGGACTTTCATTTTTCGTGCTCCTCTTTTGCGAGCTCCGTGGCGCGCTGCCATCCCTTGGCGGCAAAAGCGGCCGTGAAGGATCCGCCGAGGCATGACCAGAAGGCCGTGCAGTCAAACCGCATGCAGACGCCGATGAGAGCGCAGAGGCAGAGCACCGTCACGGTTTGCAAAAATCCAAACCGCATCGAGCTTGCGGCGTCGTGCTCATTGACAAGCCGGGCGAGGGTCAGGCGCTCGCCTGTGACGGGCCTGACTGCCAAGAATACAGCCAGAAGGATACAAATGGGTGCACTGCAGAGCAGCATCTGGCAAACGAGATCGGGACTCATGGCACTTTGGCGGCGATGGCGGCGGCGGTCACCGCGAGGCGGCTGCCGTGCTTGATGAGCAGGTAGGTGATCAGCCCCCCGGCGAGTCCGAGGAAATAGAGACGCCACTTCCAGATGAGTCCCACCGCGCTCTGGTACTTGGGCTCGATGTAGTTGAGCCGGTCGGTCGTCTTGTTGAGTGTCGCGGTCTGGTTGGTGACGGCGGCATCGAAGACGGAAAGGTTGGTCGACGTGACTGCAGCGGCATTGTCAGCCGCCTGCACGTGCGCGGCAGCGTAGTCGAGCGCCTTGGTCAGTTCCGTAAAGTCAGCGCGGTTGGCAGCCGGGATCACCGGGGCCAGCTTGGTGGCGATCGTCCTGGCACGGTTGATCGCCTGGCGAGTCGTGGTGATCTCTCCCCGCGTGGAGGAGAGAGCCGTGACCACCGGAGCCACCGAGGGAGCGGTGTAGGCGACGGGCAGCGGGTGAGCGCAACCGGAGAGCAAACTGGCGGCGGTGGCCGTGAGGACAAGTCCGGCCACCGCCACGACGCGGAGGAGTGCTGCGTCGGTAAAAAGAGCCAGCGTCGCATGAGTTCCCCCGAACGCATTGTGAACGCGACGCTGGCCAGATTGTGCCCGCCTACGGGCGTAGCGGGAAAAGGTGCGCAGGGTGCGCAGCTTAGTCATTCGAGGCGCAGGCCTCGAAGTCCGAGGCTCAGCAGAGCCAAGGATGCCTGGTCGGGGACGACCGGCAGACAAAATCCTTCTTGTGGAATTCGGGGACTCGTTTATCACGAGAGAAGGTTTACCGACCTTCTCAAAAACCCGTTAGGTGACCCTGTAAACGGTTGGAACTATTAGGCAAAAAGGGCCGCTCATGCCTATGGACCTGGCTTAAAAAAAGGAGAGGTCCCCGCAGGATCTCCCTGCAAAGGACCTCTTACCTGTTAATCTTTTTCTCAGCGAATTGCTTTATCTAGGGTCTCGGTGACCCACTCCGAGAGCTTCTTCTTTTTCGCAATCGCGGCCCGGACATAGGCTGCCTTCTGGTCACGCCTCACCCGCATATGCAGATGAGACGCGGCCTTTTCGGACTCTGGCATCGGAGGGCGACCTGCCTTGGAAGAAGTGTTCATACCTCGTGAAGTTGTTTGCACTGGAACAGCCAGGCATAGACCCGCCGTGCGGCCCGTGAAATCTGCCGAGCATTATTTTTACCGCGCCGCTTGTGCTCCATAGGGATGGCTTTCCAAAACTCTTTTGCATCCGTTCCGCCGGATGGGATCGTTTTAAAATTTCCAGCGGCTTCTCGGGATAGTAGTGAGACCGCCTCGGCGCAGAGTTCTTTTCTGCGCTCGGGCGTCTTCGCAAAAGAGCCGGAGGGTTGGTGGGGTCCTGTGATGGTGGGTTGCATTGTGTCGTTTTTTTCGTTGTTCCGGGTTCGGCCCGGCCCGAGTGAGAAATGCTCTCGATCTGTGATGAGTCTCTCCCGACTCCGCATTATTGTCAACACAATAAACACTTTTTCCACCACGGATGCGGGTGTCCCCTGGGAAGAAAAAAGCGGGGCTACCAAGCCTTCTTGGAGACCTCTTGGAATCCCATTTTGTAGCCGTCTCGCCAGCCCCGCATGAACTCCTGCTTGTCAGCCGGGGAATGCCCAATCAGGGAAAATGCCGAGAGCTGGCGCAATCCCTCGGCTGTAGGAACGGAATATCCGCTGCCGGGCAGGCCATTCTTTTTTCCCACTTCTAGTCCAACGTTGAATCCGTCCCGGTAGTCGTGGGCGTCAACCCTTGCAGCCCGCGCTGCTCTTTCTTCGGAATGGTCATTGAAGACGCATCCCTTGAGGAGGAAGAACATCACCACGATCAAAAAAACCAATCGCACCAACTGTGTTTTTGGAGGAACGGAGGGTTTCTTTGCCGGCTGAAAAAATGCAGCCATCTCCGTGGATGCGATTAAGGGCTTCCAGTCAGGCCACCCTTCGGTGAAGTAAAGTGCATCACGAGATATCTGGTTGGTTTTCCAACGCCGGGCGATTTCCGCCATGGAAAAAGGACCCTGAGCCGCACCCCTGTCATATATGTGGTACACGGTTGGGGCCTTCATTTTTTTGCTCGATGGTTACGGGGCTTGCCCGCCTTGGCAGTTTTTGCACCCCTCCGAGGCGGGACAGCGGAGGGTGACGTGGAAAGATGCTGCGTGACCGTGTTGCCGTGACCTTCCACAACGATGCCTACGTTTGTGATTTTTTTCCGGCCACCCTTTCCGGATCTCGAAGGAGCAGCCTTGAGTAAAGCCGGTAACTTGATGCCCTGTTCCTCCAGCGCCTTGTAAACAGCCTCCCGGATGAATGTGCTGCGGTCCGAGTATCCAAGCTTTGGAAAGCCCTTGTCGATTTCATCAAGAAACTCTTCGTCCATCATCAGGAGTACGCCTTTCTGACCTTTAGAACGAGTACTAGGCATGGCCGTACTATGAGCCCGCCCAAAAAAATTCGCCATTTTTTTGTTGCGTGGTGCATATACTGGGTATATATCGAGTATCAATGAAACGGAAACACCGGCAACGCGGAGCAGTCTCGAAGGACCGCAGCATGTCCAAGGCCATTCTCGTCTACTTCCCCAACGAGCTGATCCCCCTCATCGACGAAGCCGTGAACCTCACGGATTCGGACCGCTCCAAGTTCATCCGCAATTCCGTTCGTCGGGAACTCGAACGCTCCGGGCTCGGAGCCACCACCGCCGCCTAAAGCCACCACCCTCCGCGCCATGCCCACCGTGAAGACCAACGCCGCCACAGCACCGGAGTTTGACTTCCAGCACCACCTGCCAGCCGGGATGGAGAGCTTCTCGGTCCCCTGGCTGTCGGTGTGGTTCAAGACCTCCATGCAGCACTGGATCAACCTCATCGATTCCGGAGCGCTCAAGGCCACCAACCTCAGCTCCCCCGGCGCCACCAAGACCATGTACCGCGTCCCCCGTGCCGAGCTCATCGCTTTCCTCAACGCCAACACCCTCTAACCCCCGAACCCACCATGCATCACACCCCATCCGACGTCATCACTGACTGGAACCGACTCAAGCAGCAGCGCCAGCTGCTCACGCTCTGCCTCGTGCTCACTGCCCTCCTAGCCGTCCTCGCGGCCCGGATCGCCTCCCTCCTCAACCCGTAACCCAACACCCCGAACGATGCCCGAAGACTACCAGAGCCAGATCAGCCGCCTGCAGCAGGAGATCAATGCCATCTACGACGGCATGGCCGCACGCAACGGACTGCTCAACGACGCCGAGTTTGACGCCATCCAGGCCAAGCACTCCGAGATCGAGGCTCACCTCAACCGCCGCACCTCACCCAAACCCCAACCCACCAACACCCCGAACGCATGAATGAACCGACCAATGAGCAGCGCGAGAATCTTCTGAAGCTGATCGCCATCACCAAGGGAAAACTCCGCAGCCGCCTGCGGAAGCTCTTTGCCCACCCTCCCGATTACCGATCCCCCAAGGAGAGGGAAAACGCCAGGCGCAATCGCCGAGCCATCAATGATCTGCGAGCCGCCGCCGCCAACTACTCCGGATGGTGCGCCCCCTCCCAGCTCCGGATCCACCTCTTCTAACCCACCACACCCCGAACCATGAAAAACACCTCCACCACTCTCGCCTCGCCTGCAGGCGCACACACAACCGAACAGCGCGGAAAAGCCGTACAAGTAGTCGGAGCAGGCACCCCCTTTAACGACGCCCTCATGGGCAAGCAGCTCACCGAGCAGTACCAACTCGCAGTGAACGGCACAGCGCAGGTGGTACGCTTCGGCGCGATGCTGATGGCCCTGAGGCAGCATCTTCTAAACTCCACGCGTGGAGTTAAGCTCCCGAGGGGGAGCAACAGTGACGGGGGCGTCAAGGCGTGGCTCAAGGAGTTTGCCCCCGAGGTCAAGGAGTCCACCGCCTATCGCTTTCTCCATGTCGCTGAGGCGGTTGCAAAGGATTTCCAACTTCCGGCGAAGGTCTCCTTCATCGAGATCGCTACCTCTCCCACCTCTCAACTCCCGGAGAATCTGCAGCAGAAGCAATCCGAGCTCTGGGACTTCGTCAACGGCACCTCGCAGCGCTCCTGGCTCGACCGCTTCGTCCCGGCCAAGCCGCTCGACCGCGAGAAGCTCACCGCCCTGGTCTCCAAGGCTCTGCCCAAGACTCCCGAGGATGTCGAGGCGATGCGCCGCGCCGAGGTCATGGAGGCCTTTGCCACGGTCGACCGCATCATCGATCACCACGACTGGCACCACCTCACCGACGACCAGATCCGCACCGCCCTCGATATCTTCGGCCGCTGGGTCAAGGAGGCCAAGGAGTACATCGCCATCCCACGAGCGGAGCGGGTCGCCGCCAAGCTCAAGCGTCTCGCCAAGTAATCCCCGACCACTATAGCCCATGAACCCGCTCCCGGATCGTTGTCTCTATATCGCCCGCAAGGTGCGATCGGACATCGGCGTATGGTCCCATGAATGGGATTTGGAGGTCCACGTTCCGGGGGCGGCCATGAGGTTTTGCATGCCCTGCGCCGGGGATTTTGCAACGGAGGCACCCTCGCTCGAGCAAGTCTGGAGCGCCATCGGTCAGGCCGTCGCCGAAAGGGTCAAGATCGGCACCCCCATCAAATCCGCACTCTCATGAGCACAGCACTTCTTCCGTCACCCATCTCCTCCGATCTGCTCCCCTCGGATCTTGCCGAGCTTCCGCTGCGGGTCCGTCAGGAGTTCTCCTTCTGGCGCTCGCACCTGGAGCCCATCCTCTCCCTCGACCGGGGTGTGCAGCGGGCCATTGACGAGCTGGCCCAGCGCACGCATCACAGCGAGGGGACGGTCCGCAAGAAGTTCTACGCGGTCAAGAAGGCCGGTTGGAGCGCTCTCATCGACCGCCGCTACGTCGGCCCCGATGTCTGGAACCGCAAGGGTCCCCAGAACACCAATCTCTCCGCCGCCGACAAGGAGCTCGTGAAGACTTACTGCGAGCGCTACCAGCGCTCCAATGCGGCCGCCATCAAGGCGCTGCGCCGCGACTGGCTCAAGGGGCTCGTCACCACCGCGACGGCACTCGATCCCAAGACCGGATTCCCCTTCGGATGGAGCGAGCGGAATCTGGCCAACTTCGTCCCCACCAAGTACGAGCTCAAGAATGCCCGCATCGGCCGCAGCGCCGCTGCAAGCGAGCGGCAGCTGGTCTACACGACCCGTGCCAATCTCTGGGTGGGATCCCACTACCTCTTTGACGACATGTGGCATGACCACTTCGTCAACCATCTCGATCAGCGCAAGAGCGGCCGCCCGCTGGAGTTCCACGCGCTCGACCTCTTCAGCGCCAACAAGTTCGCCTGGGGGATGCGTGTCCGCACGGAGCGCGAGGACGGCACGATGGACGGGCTCAAGGAGGCCGACATGCGCTTCCTCCTCGCCCATGTCTTGGGGAACTTCGGCTACTCCGCCCAGGGAACCACCCTCGTGGTCGAGCATGGCACGGCCGCGATCCGCGAGGATCTGGAGCGCTTCCTCTTCGAGGAGACCGGGGGCCTCATCACGGTCGCCCGATCCGGGATGACCGGAGCCGCCGCCGCCGCCCATCAGTACGCCGGGCGCTCCAAGGGTAACTTCCGGTTCAAGGCCGCCCTGGAATCCCTCGGCAATCTGATCCACAACGAGATGGCCGCGCTCCCCGGCCAGACCGGCAAGGATACCGATCACCGCCCCGAGCAACTCGACGGCCTGCTCAAAAGCAACGACGCACTGCTCAAAGCGATCGCCTACCTCCCGCCCGAGCGCGTCGAGATGCTGCGCTGGCCGCTGCTCTCCATCCAGCAGTTCCAGGTCATCGCCTCCGAAATCTACACCCGCATCAACGACCGCACCGACCATGACCTCGAAGGCTGGGACATGCAGTATGTCCCCGACCTCCGCAGCGGCGCGATGCGTCGCAAGTCACCCGCCGAGGTCTGGCGCCCCGGTGCCCGCCAGCTCACGCGCCTGCGTCCGCAGGCGGTCGCCTCGATCCTCCTGCAGGACATGGGCGAGGAGCGCTCGGTGCGGCGCGGCATGATCGAGACCCGTGACGGCGAGATCTCCGGCGATCTCCTGCGCTATGACGCCCGGCTGCTCAACGATGGGGAGCGCTACCAGACGATCCTCAACCCCTACGCCCCGGACGCCCTCTGGGTCTTTGACGCCAAGGGCCGGTTTGTCGCCGCATGCCCGCGCATCACCTCGGTGGATCGCGGTGATATCGCCTCCGTGCAGGAGGCCTGCGGCCGCGCTGCCAAGGCCGAGGCCGAGGCGCTGCAGCCCTTCCGGGCTCGCCACCTCAAGGAGGCCAGGAGCAAGGCCGCCAACGCCCGCCACAATGCCTCCGTGGTCTCCGGTGCCCCTGTCACCGGCGAGGAGCGTGCCCGCGTCCGCATGCTCCGCCAGATCAATGGTGAGGCCGACGCCCTCCTTGAGGATTCCGAGGAGTACGCCCTCACCGAGGCCTCCTCCGACACTTCCGAGAATTTTAGCGCAGAAGACCTGCTCTAGAACCCCAACCCCAACCAACACCCCGAACGCACATGAGCAAAACCGATACCGAAGAGACCGGCCTCCTGGTCCCCAAGGAGGAGACACCCATCATCCTCCGCAACAGCGGCGGCACCGTCCGCCAGTCCTGGAACTTCTCCAGCCACGACATCAAGGCCAACATGAGCCACTGCACCCCCGAGCGGGCGCAGATCCTGATGGAGTGCTTCCGCTGGGCGATCGATGACAAGCACCCCTTCACGCTGGCGGAGTTTGCCGAGGAGGTGGACTACGACAAGACGACCATCACCCGCATCTATGCGGGCAAGTACACCAACCACCAGACCGGTGCCCGCATCGACATCCCCGAGAAGCTCGCCAAGAACGCCCGCGAGTGGATGGCACGCCAGCGGAAGCGCTTCAAGGGCCGTGAGGAATTTGTCCTGACCCCCACCGCCAAGAAGATCTGGACGCTCTGCGATCTGGCCCGCGAATCCAAGACCGCCGCCTTCATCATCGGCAACTCCCACATCGGCAAGACCTGGGCTCTGGAGAACTACGCCCACCACAACAACCACGGCTCCACCCCCTACGTCCGCATGGAAAGCGCCAGCGGCCTCGGCGGTCTGGTCAAGAACATCGCCCGCTCCATCGGCATCAGCGAGAACGGGAACACCCGCGACCTGGTCGCCTACATCATCAAGGCGCTCTCTCCCGAGATGCTCCTCATCCTGGATGAGCTCCACCTGCTCTCCTACACCTACCGCAAGGGGTCCTTCTTCTCCTGCCTGGAGGTGATCCGCGAGATCCACGACAAGAGCGGCTGCGGCATGGTCCTCTGCGGCACCCGCCTGCTCATGGAGCAGATCAAGCCGGGCCAGCACTCCGAGATGGAGCAGCTGGTGCGTCGCGGACCCCACAAGCTGACTCTCCCGACGATGCCGACCAAGGGGGATCTCACCGCCATCCTCGAAGCCAACGGCCTCTCCTTCCCCGAGAAGGCCGATCAGGTGGTCTGGAAGGGTCACATCGAAAAGCCCTACGAGCTGCTCCGCCAGATCGCCGAGCAGGAGGGGCTCCTGGCCATCAGCGAGCGCATCCGCTACGCGAAGAAGCTTGCCCGCAAGAAGGGTGAGGAGACCGAGTGGGACCACTTCGTCGGAGCCGACCTACTCATCCGCTCCAACAACCAGCCGGAGGCCAACTGGAAATAACGGCCATGACTAACACTCAAGCAATCGAACTATGGACCGGCGGATGGGTCGCCGGATCATTTGCCACTCTGGCCCTCCTCTTTATTGGCATGGCCGCTTTCTACGTCATCACACAGATCAAGAAGTTCTAAGGCCATGAGCGAAGCAATCGTTTTTACCCATAGCTGCTCCAAGGGCATCTTCACGGCCCGGTCCTGCGGCTACAAAGCCAGCTCCTCTGACTCACTAGAGAGAGCCGTCGAACGGCTGATCGAAAAAATCACCGACAACACCCCGAGCTGCGTGATTATCGAAAAGCTCTTCAACGGACAATGGGTCGCAACTTTTGAGCTGGCCTTATGAGCACTAAGCAATTCCCAAGCAAGGAAGGTTGGATTCGGGGGGAATTCATCCTGAATAAAAAAACTCCGCTCTCGGTGGCCGAGATCAAGACGATCGTCACTTTTGGAAAACCCGAGGAATACGAGTTCGGCAAAGTCGAACAGTACGGAGCGAAGCTCAAAGTGATTTATCGCTCAAAAAAGGAGGCCGCATGAGCAAGGAGCCTAAGGCCTGCACCTCCTGTGAAGGAAAAGGGATGTACGTCTGGACGGGGCGCAATGGAACCGCTCGCGGCGTCATGTGCAACGACTGCAAGGGCACCGGCAAAGAGCGTCCGATCCTCAAACCAACCACCGAACCCCATGACTGAGACCCTCAACAAGGAAATGCCTCTCTGCTGCGTCTGTGACGCTCCCACTGAGGCTGATCTCCACGATCCGGCCCTCGGGAGCATCTGCTACGACTGCCGCAACGCGGCTGCCCAAGCCGAGCAGGCCCTTCGAAGCGCAGGCATGAAAGACCTCCTCTCCACTCCCAAAAACAACACCCAATCCCACTGACCCATGACCAAGAAAAACCGCATCAAGACCACCGCTCTCCCCGCCGCCGTATCGCGCGATGAGGCCGAGCGCATCGTCTCCCGCATCACCGAGCTCACGATCAAGCGCAACGAGCTCACCGCCGAAATGGACGCCGAGATCGCCGCCGCCCGCTCCCGCTACGAGACGACCCTCTCCAACACCGATGCCCGAATCGATTTGCTGACCGAGCAGGTGCGCGACTGGGCGCTCGCCAACCCGGAGGAGTTCGGCAAGAAGAAGTCGCTGGAGTTTGCCCAGGGAGTGATCGGATTCCGCACCGGGATGCCGAAGCTGAAGACGCTCTCGGGCTTCACCTTCGCCCGTGTGCTCAACCAGCTCCGCGAGGTGGCCTGGGGAGCGGCCTTCATCCGCATCAAGGAGGAGCCGGACAAGGAGGCGATGATTTCAGCCTACACGAGCGAAAATATTTCAGAGCGCGAGCTCCGTCTCATCGGCGTGCGCGTCGACCAGGAGGAGACGTTCTATGTGGAGCCCTCGGTCACCGAGACGGAGGCCCGTCAGGTGGTCTCTGCGAAGGAGGGCAAATGAGCGCCAGCCAGGTTCAAGAGCTTGTGGAGGCCATGGCTCGTCTCGCCCGGCACAATGCCATGCTGACGGGTCTTGTATCCGGGATCATGTCATGTCTCGGGATGGGACTCATCGCTCTCGGGATGCTTGGAATGACTCTGCACGAACCCCAGATCGGATTCCTGGGATTGCTAGCTGGAGCCAGCTTAATCGGCCTCGCAGCCTACATCATCCAGCGATGAAGAAATCCGTCTACATCCTGCTCAAACACAAGCGCCACCCGCTCGGCGTGACCACGGAGCCGATCATGGTCTTCTCCAATCTGCTGCGGGCCAAGAAGGAGGCGGACCTGCTCAAAGACACGCTGCCGAAGACCACCTTCACCGTCTTTGTCTCCCCCATCGTCTAAAACCATGAACCCGATCACCCGCGAACTCGTCACGGAATTTCACCACGCGCTGCACGCTGCCTGCGGCCTCCCTGCACTCCGCCCCTCCATGGGTGATGAGAGGGCGTGGTGGGACTTCCTCCGCGAGATGGAGCCCCTTTCCGGGGATGAGAGCGGCCCTCTCTCCTCGATCGACATCGAGGGTGCTGTCCGGGAGATGCGACGGGAGAAAAACGATGGCAAGGCCGGCTGGGCGCTCCGTCCCTCCACAATCCTCCGCAACCCGGAGACCTTCCGCGATATGGTCCTGATCTTCCGCTCCAAGCGCCGGGAACGCCGCCTCAAGGAACGCTGTGCCACCATCACAGCCCCGGCCACTCCCGCCCCCGAGGAGCCCTCCGTATCGCCCGAGGAGTTTGATGCCGGAATCGCCGAGCTCCGGAAGAATCTCAATGGAGGTGCGAGGTGAAACGCCTGATCTGTTTTTTCCTCGGGCATCTGTGGGAGCGGTCGTATCGGAAACTTCCACCTCGCCCGATGCCGAGGGGTTTTCTTTTTATCACCTGCGATCGCTGCAGCAAAACGGAGGTCGTGCTGTGACCTGGGGCTACAAGCCATGAATACTCCCTGGGAAACACCCACCACGGATCAGGAGCTCAAACGCCTCTATGGATGCGTCGATTATTCCGTCCATCGGGTGGTCTCAGCTTCCTTTGCTCGCACTCTCGAACGCAGGTTCCGTCTCGAAAAGGCCAAGCACGCTGCAAAGACCACATTATTGCAACTGGCGATGAGCCGGATCAGCAAGCTCAAGAAAGCCTTGGCCCGTCGCAAAGGAAGTGCCGCATGACCCCGAAACAGACCACTCTCTACTGGCGGCGCTGGGCGAAGGTCTGTGAGTTCATGGGCTGGCGCAATGGGGACAATCCCCGCCGCTATGCCCTCCACAAGGAGGCCGGATGCCCGGCCAGCATGAAGGAGTTCGGCAACAAGGATCTCGATCGCTACCTGAAGTTCTGTGACTCGATCACCGGGGAGAAGAGGTTCCGCGATCCGGAGCGTGAGAAGATGGTCTGGCGGGTCCGCAAGGATGCCGCCGACGCTGGCTTCACCGAGCAGTATCTCGAAGGGCTCTCCCGCGATCTCTATGGGCTCGGCTGCTGGCAGGATCTCTCGCTCGATGACCTGGAGAAGTTTCGTAATACGGTCCACAACCGCGCCTATGCCCACAATCCGACGGACGTGGACTTCATCCCAGGCATGGCGGCGAAGTTCACCAAGCCGGATTTCAAACCGGAGCGGGCTGACTGCCCCTTCTGATCATGGATCTCGCGCTCCGCATCGAACTCTTCCTGCTGGAGCGCGGGGGTTTTGTCTCCACGAAGGAGCTCTGCGAGCGCTTTGAGCTCTCTGACCGGGATCTTCGCGCCAAGGAGGGCAAGGCCGGTCTCCTGGACGATTTCGCCGTTTCCTCCACCTTGGAGGGAGCCCATGGCTTCATCCATCATCGGCACCTCCCGGAATCCGACTGGAAGAAGATCGAAAACCGCCTCCGCCAGCATGGAATCGCGGAGCTCAAGAAGGTCCGCCACTGGCGTCTCTCACGCCACAACTGCCTGACCGGAAAACGCCCCGACCTCCGCGAGGTCCACGGTGGCCAGGGAATGCTCTTCGCGGTATAGAACTAGCAATGACCTCTTCATTTCCCAAATACACTCCGATCATTCCCGAAAAGTGTTCCTATCCTGATTTCCTTGAGAAAGTGCTCAAAGAGACTCATGCAGCATATCCAGGATGTTTTTCATTTTCAGAAGATATCTGGATTCACACGGGTATTGTAATTGCAGGATTTGAGCATCAGGGAAGGGCATCTCAGTTTATCGAGTGGGCGCGGCACAATAATTTCCGTGTGGATTTTGATACGGCTCGAAGACTCTTTTATCTATACGCGCGGGAGGGCAGTAACCCCCAGACCTGAAGCGCCGGATCGACCTCGGTCTGGCCCTTCTTTCCCGCCGAGCCCGTCTCGGTGTGGCCCTTTCCCACGCTGAGATTGCCGCTTGGTGCGGCTGCTCGAAGTCCACGATTCACCGGATCGAGCAGAGGGCGCTCCAAAAGCTCCGGAAAGCTCTCGCGGAACGATCGGACGGTTTCCGCTTAGGGTGTGCGGTATGACCACCCCAGCACCCACCGCCTGCAAGCCCGCCGTCACCTGGCCGGGAGGTAAATCCCGCCTCCTACAGCACATCCTTCCCAAGATCCCGAAGCATTCCTGCTATGTGGAGCCCTTCGCCGGGGGCCTTGCCGTCCTGCTCGCCAAGCCCCGTTCCTCAATCGAGGTCGTCAATGATCTCAACGGGGATCTCGTGACCTTCTACCGCTGCGTCCGCTTTCACACGGATGCCCTACTCACAGAGTTGGAATTTGTCCTAAATTCACGGCAGGAATTTTGTGAATTTATTCAGCAGCCTGGCCTCACTGACATCCAGCGGGCGGCACGGTGGTGGTTCCGGAACCGGAACTGCTTCCGGGGGGCTTCCCTGGGATCTTTTGGGACATCGGCTTCATCGGGCGGTGCGGCCTCCGGATCCAGGAGTGCCAGACTTGAGCAAATCCGGCAGCTCAATGTCCGGCTGGACCGCGTCACCGTCGAGAATCTCGACTGGCAGCGATGCCTCGACCTCTATGACCGGGAGGGGACGTTTTTCTTCTGTGACCCTCCCTATACGGGATGCGACGCCGGGATCTATTCCGCCTGGACGGTGGCCGACGTTCAGAGGTTCCGGGAGCGGCTCGACCGCCTAAAGGGGCGCTGGATCGTCACTTTGAACGATGCTCCTGAGATCCGGAGGGTCTTTTCAGACTGCCAGATCAAATCCGTCGAACGGTCCAAGGGGATCAACCACACGAATGGAAAGACCTATAAGGAGCTCATCATCCTTCCGCCGGTGGCAGGGTGATATCCTTGGCACCACGGCGGCGGAGTTTTCGATCTACGGCCTTGAGGACCATTTTCCGGAACAGGCCTTCATAGGGCAGGTGGACGGTGCTCAGGTCGACGACCTTTCCCGTCAGATCCCGTCCAAGGTGCTGCTCACCGATCCACTGACCGGCGGCATCCTGGGCGCTCTCCCAACTCAGGGATCACTGATCCGACTCCTCCGATAGCCAGTAAGGGGGTTCATGGTTGTTTTCTAACCCCAGAGGGTTGGAATGAAAAGACCTCCTGCAGCCGATCGGCAGGAAGAATGCCTGGGCGCTGCATGGGTTCGGAAGGGGCGCTGAAGTTTCTCCCAAACCTCTTGCATAACCGCCCTTTTCGGGGATTCTCTCCCAAACCTCGCCCGGCGGTGAAAATATCGGCTCCGTCAGTGTTGTTCCGGCTCGTTCAGCCTATTTCCACGTTTCCCAAAACTCCTGTCATGGTTCATCCCCCAAAACGATGTTGATTCAAAGGCCCAGAAGATCGGATGGAGAGCAAGGCAAGCAAGCGAAGCTGTAGCAGTCCTACGCCGAGCGCAGGCCAACACAGCTATCCGCGAAAATCCCAAGCC